>Ga0213862_10000041_pt1 | contig 46723 bp, 59 predicted proteins | sample PICome_7_FD_160092 | JGI IMG/M metagenome (GOLD analysis project Ga0213862, IMG submission 160092) | Coastal seawater microbial communities near Pivers Island, North Carolina, United States - PICO266 | ecosystem: Environmental > Aquatic > Marine > Coastal | place: USA: North Carolina... | reverse complement strand
ATACATGTTTATGCGTGTTTCCATAGGAATTCACGGTAAAGACATCCCATCTGTCCTGGAAACCTATGACAAAATGTCCCAGGGATTCTTCATTCATGCCACTCCTACTCTGTTCAACGCGGGGACCCCGAGACCTCAAATGTCTTCCTGCTTCCTTATCGCAAACAAGGAAGATTCCATCGACGGTATTTACCAGACCCTAACTGAATGTGCTCAAATCAGTAAGTGGGCGGGTGGTATCGGTATGCATATTCACGACATTAGAGCCAATAAGTCAAGGATTAGAGGAACAAACGGTCAATCCGACGGAATCATTCCAATGCTCCGCGTTTTCAACGCGACTGCTCGCTATGTCAACCAAGCTGGTCGACGTAAGGGGTCTATCGCGGTCTACCTTGAACCATGGCACCCTGACATTATGGACTTTCTCGAACTTCGCCTCAATCAGGGTGATGACGAGGCACGTTGTCGGGACCTCTTCACAGCCATGTGGATCCCAGACCTCTTCATGAAGAGGGTGGAGGAGAGTGGGAACTGGTCCTTGTTCTGCCCTGACAAGGCCAGGGGTCTCTCGGATGTTTATGGTAAGGATTTTGAGGAACTATACACTAAATACGAGGAAGAAGGACTCGCCACTGCGACAGTTCCAGCCGCTGACATCTGGAAGGCTATTTTGAAGAGTCAAACAGAGACTGGCACACCTTACATGCTCTACAAAGATTCCTGTAACTCGAAGAGTAATCAGAAGAACTTGGGTGTCATCAAGAGTTCTAATCTTTGCACAGAGATTCTGGAATACACTGATAAGGATGAGACTTCTGTGTGTAATCTCGCATCCATCGCCCTTCCCAAGTATGTCAACACGGAGCTCAAAACTTTTGATTTCCAAAAGCTACATGAAGTGACCAAGGTTGTGACGAAGAACTTGAACCGTGTAATCGATCGTAACTTCTACCCCGTTGAGACAGCCCGTCGTTCCAACATGAAACATCGGCCAATCGGTCTCGGTGTTCAGGGACTCGCCGATGCTTTCATTCTTTGTGGTCTTCCCTTTGATTCTGAAGATTCGCGAACCCTGAACGCGCACATATTTGAAACGATGTATCACGCAGCCCTAGAAGCAAGCTCCGAACTCGCAGAAGTTGATGGATCCTACGAATCATTCGAGGGTTCTCCAGCCTCCGAGGGTATCCTACAACCCGATATGTGGGATGGTGAAGTAAAATTCAGCGGGAGATACGACTGGGATGCCATGCGTGAACGTATAAAGTCGAAGGGTCTCAGGAACAGTCTTCTCATGGCCCCCATGCCGACTGCGTCGACGGCTCAAATCTTAGGTAACAATGAGTGCTTTGAGCCTTACACGACAAATATATATCTTCGTCGCACACTCGCCGGTGAATTCGTGGTTGTCAATAAACACCTGGTGAATGACCTGAAACGTGTTGGTCTCTGGTCCAAAGAGATGAAAGATCTAATGGTTAAAGCGGGTGGTTCTATTCAAAATATAGTTGACATCCCAGATGATATCAAAAATCTTTACAAGACTGTTTGGGAGATTAGTCAAAAATGTATTATCGATATGGCAGGGGACAGGGGTCGTTTTATCGATCAATCACAATCTATGAATCTATTCATGGAGAGTCCGACACTTTCAAAATTGTCATCGATGCACATGTATGCGTGGAAGGCGGGTCTCAAGACTGGAATGTATTATCTCCGCTCTAAAGCTAAGGCGCGTCCAATCCAGTTTAGTCTCGAACCTGACTGTGTCGCCTGCTCAGCTTAAAGTTTTGACTCATGGTAGTAATATAACTCATGGACAAAGCATTTGAAAATATTCAGGTTAATGAGTACAATAACCGAAGGATGGTCATTTCTACCAAGCAGGGAACACCTCTCAAGATTCAGTTTCCACGAATGTATATGCCCTTTGGTGTTTCGGGCTTTGTCCCTGAAATTGGCCCAACGAAATACAATATCGACTTTGCCATCAAGGGTTGGGATGAAGAAGAGAGCTACATGAAGAAGTTCTATGACTCTCTCAAGATTCTCGAGGGTGTGATTATCGACTCAGTCGCTGAACAAAGTGAGGTAATCTTTGGTAATAAAATGACCCGTGAAGAGCTGTTACCAATGTTTAATTCCAATGTGAAGGAGTCTAATGATCGTGAACCAAAGTTTCGTGTCAAGGTTGATACTACCGTAGATGATACCATCAAGGCGAACGTCTTTGATGCAGACAAGAATCCTCTCCGTGATGCTGTCAAGAATGGACTGTATTCAAGAAATTCGGGACATGCCATCGTTGAACTTGGCAGTGTGTATTTCTTGAACAGGAAGTTTGGATGCACGTGGAAACTGAATCAGCTCATCGTTTATGAACCCCAGAATTTGAAGGGATTTCAATTTAAGATTTAGACTTATTTAACAACATAATACTATAAACCTTTTGTGCCTCCTTAAGCAGTTTACCCTGAACCCTGGTAAATTTCTTTGGGTCTATACCTAGTTTAATTTTAGCAACTTTCACAGAGTCTTCCCACTTGGAGAGAGTCATTCTTACTTATTATCCTTGATTATTTTTTTGTAAGTCTTCGAACCCTTCTTGGGCACGAGGCAGAAGTGGTCCTTCTTGACAGCCTTCTCCTTCGCGAGCTCGACAAAAGCCGCGAACTTGGGGTTCTTCTTCAGGGACTTCTTAGCCGCCTTGCTGGCCGCCTTAGAGATGATACGGCCATCCTTCATCTTGAGATCACTTTTACGCAGACCACCGGAAGTCTGAGCAGCGTTACCATGGAAAACTTCAGCGCGGGAACCAACAGTCATTTATATTAAACACGGAAAATTTTTTTAATGTCCAAAATTGAAATTTTGTCTGACGTCCTGTTTACTGGGATTTGTGATTTAATCCTGTCATCATTCAGGACTTCTGAACATAAGAGAGATTTATGCCCCTGGAGGGCCATCATTTCTTCTTCGACACTCACAAATCGTGGGCATTCCTTGTAAACCAACTTTTTTACGTAGACGGGTTGGGTTTGTCCCATACGATGACTTCTACCAATCGCCTGGAGTTCCGTCGCTGGGTTCCATGCAGGGGCTGTAATGTAAACCCTTGTAGCTTCTTGAAGGTTGAGACCCTGACCACCACTTTTGATTTGAATGATGAAAACCGCACCAGACGACACCTTTTTGAACGCGTCAATCTGCTGCGCACGAACTTCCTTGGAAACAGACCCATCGATTCGGAAAACGGGGCACGACAAATGAGATTGAATGTAGTTCATCTCACCCTTGAACTGACAGAATATGAGGGTTTTCTCTTTGGGGTGTTCCGCCAGTAGTTTGAACAGGGTCTCCATCTTGTTTGATCGCCCGGTCCACTTGGTGGGTTCCGTCTCGTTTTTTTGAGCAACCCCGTTCAGATACATCTGGGGCCAGATCATGCACTGCCTCGCTCTCAGAAGGCACTCCAGGATGATCATGTTTTTAGAGTTTAGGGTTTGTGCATCCCTGAACGCGTCTTGAATGATGGTCTGGGCTTCCATGAATACAAACTCATACAGGGACTTTTCTTCTTCAAACATGTCAAGCTCGACGTTGTCAAACGTGCATGGGGGAAGTCTGAGACGTTCGTTGAGCTTGACGAGGTCCTCTTTGGTGCGTCGGAGAATGTAGACATCCTTGATCTCCCTCGACCTTCCTTGCACGAAATTCTTGGAAAGACCCAAGAACGCACAGAGGGACACAAAGTCTTCCATCGAGTTGAACACTGGGGTCCCCGTCACAATCCACTTGATGGTAGTCTTCAGACGGCAAACATTCTTGAAAATCTTGGAACGTTTGTTCCTGATTTCGTGGGCTTCATCGAGAATGACTCGATTCCAGCGACAGTTGTGTAGAGGGGTTCTCGCATCCTCTTTACCACCGTGCACAGTGAGTAGTGTATACGGTGCGATCGTAACAGAGCATTTGCCTGGGGTTGTGAGAAGTTCCCAATCGAGATCTCGTTTGGGGCCATCGAATACTCGAACTTCAATAGTGGGGGCGAAGCGCTTGATTTCTTCAACCCATTGGGTGATAATAGATTTGGGTACGACGATCAAGGTGCGTTGTTTGGGATTTCCGAGAATCGTAGAAATCAACTGCACCGTCTTACCCAGACCCATTTCGTCACATAAAAAACCACCTTTAGGTCCAGATTCCTGGTTTTCCATACCAAGCATCCATTTTACTCCATCCCGTTGATAAGGTATATACAAACGAGTTTTAATCGTATTTATTGCCAACTTGTATTGTTGACTAGTCATCGTGATAAAAGTCCTCCTCGGGAAGTGTTTCAATTTCACACTTGACTGGTTCCGTTTCCTTTTTTTTACGTGTTTTCTTCAACTTAGGTGGAGGAAGTTCATCTAAATGTTCCCTAAAATATAAAACTTTATCCCAAAATGCTCTCATAATTGGGAGATTGGTTTTCCACCAATCACGATCCCTCTTTACGTTTACGACGTCAAACTCTTCCGGAAGAGGCCAGTTCGTCTCTGCTGGTTTATACTGAATGAAGTCGGCTTCTTCCAAATCTAGAATCTCCATACAAAGTTGAAGCTGGGGCATATAGTGTTCCGGAACTTCACCGGGTATGATTTTACGTTGAGGAGGGCACTTAATCTCTACGAGTTTTCCAGATTCGGAGACTCCGTCGGGACTCCCACCCAGCCATTTCTCGACCGGGTGAGGACAGAGGCCAATCTCGTGGACGACTTCATTATGCCTCTCTTCGTAGAGAATCCGAGCTTCATCTTCGTATTTTTCACCGTGACGGGTCGCCGCGTTCCCCGTAAATTTCTCACCCAAACCACACTTTTTGAGTAGAAGACCATCGGGTGTCTCATATTTATTTACACCTATTGCTGTAGCTGCATCACTAGCAGTTAGCATCTTACCACGGAGAGCCAACCATTCCTCAGATTTCTGAGCAGCATACTCCCGTTCAATTAACGCTTTAACATTCGGGTGCATATTACACAATACTAATTTCTAACTTTTAAGCCAGCTTAGGCAAAATCATACTTCGAATACGTTCCCAAAAGTTCAAAGTAACTCCGGGCTGCGTTCTGTTCAGCTTGCTTCTTACTTTTCGCGATACCCCTGGCGAAGAATACATTTTGAACGTAAATGTCAATATAGAACACACCCTCTTCATGACCAGACACCCTGTATTCGGGTAGTTCCCACCCATTCACCTGACAATACCGCATGAGATGATCTTTGTAATTGTCATCAATCATGATCATATTCATATTGATAATTTCAGGGTCTTGATAGATTCGTAGGATAAACTCTTTGGCGTGGATAAGACCAATATCCATATAAATCGCACCAATTAATGCTTCAAAAACATCTTCGAGGATTTTGGTGTTATTGTTCCATGAATTCCGCATACCCTTTTCGTCCATGATGACATACTTGTTGAGATTCAAATGATTTGCGATATGAGCCAGTGTTTCACCACGAACGAGCTTTGTTCGAGCCTTCGTGAGGAAACCTTCTTGCTTATTCTCATAACGATCAAATAGATACTTTGTGATCACGAAACCTAAAACAGAATCACCAATAAATTCCAGAGTTTCAAAAGATTCATTGAGTTGTTCATACTCTTTTAGGGCAGACTTGTGTGTAAAGGCTTTTTGGTACAAACCTAGGTTCTTTATTTTTGTACCAACAACTTCTTCAACTTGTGCCTTCTCAATGAAGGTCACCATATTGTTATTATGTAATGGGTTTTATTTTTTAAGCCTTCTTCACGTAATGAGGAGAGAGATACTTCTGAAGGTTAAGGTAGGTCACGACAACACCCTCGGGAGGAGAGAGGAGTTCACGAAGCTTATCGTCGAGGACAATCTGACGACCGTTGTCGGGGTGCTTGAGACCCTTTTCAGTGATATACTTGTTGATGAATTTGGTCACCTCAGAGCGGGAGATGAGCTCACCATCGGGAAGTCCGATAAACTCCCTCAACTTAGGTGTAATTTCCTGCTTGCGATTGAATCCGTTGTTCTCAGCACGCTTCTTCGCCTTCTCACCATCGGGATCCTCCTGGGTGTTCTTAATCTTACGAACAAGCTTGGTCAGGTTCTTCACGTCGTTACGAAGGGCAGTAATTTCGGTCTGGATGTTTTCGAGGGACATTATATCTTTCTTAGCCCCCTAATCTTTAAGTCTATGAGTATGATGAAACATAAACATATGAAGATTCTCACGATGTAATTAAACGCTTTACCCTTGTCCAGTGTCTTTAGAGGCTCTGTGTTTATTACATCAAGGGCATCTATATATCTGAAAGGGGGTCTGGACCCATCGGAGACACACCCACCGAAGCAGCAATCATTCGGACATCTCAGAACTCGCTCACCACGGCGCACCCCACAGAATTGGCTTGGGTTGTTAGAAAATTGATAACAGCGACATTCATCAATGACGTTGCATACCATATTATTATATTCCAATATATTAATGGACGAACATATTTATTCGAAGTCAATTAGGGATGTATTCCTGAATGAGCATCTACTCTTCAAGGATCCAAAGATGAAAAAGTATTTCGACCGTAATCTCCAGAGGGATTTGGGTAAATTTAGAACTCAAGCTCGGACGAAGCATTCGACGAAGGGTTTTGAAAAATTCATGTACGTATTGATTACTGATAGCATCCGTGATATAGTTCTACAAACTCTTGGTGAAATCACAGAATACATGAAAGACATGGGTGACTTGGTGATCAGCGGTGGTGAGGCTTTCAATATACACACCCCTTACGATGACCGAATCGTGACGAGTGATATAGATGCGAAATTCGTGCCTCGAATGTCTGTTGACCCGAAATTCTTTGGTAAGTTACAAGCTACTAAACTGATTCTTTGGAATAAACTTGGTCAGGTTGCTCAAAAGCTGAACTTGAGAATAAAAAGGAGAATATTACTCATGAGAAAAAGGTATCCCAAAATATTCAAGTTTTTGGGTATCAATTTTGACACGAAGGGTCCTCATGTTACGAGGAGATACATTCTCATAAAAAAGAAGAAGATGAGAACTGATAACAAACCGAACAAGGGAGACGTTTTCATAGATGTGGAGTTGTTCGCTCTTGACCTCAACATCAAGTTCTTCTCGACAAAGACTGGTAAAATTGAAAATACTACTATAGGAGGCATCTTAGACCTACCTTTCATGCGCCCTAACGAATTTGGTTATGAAGTTGTCTTGTCCAGGCGTAAGGGTTTGACCTATCGTAACCCCGAAACTGGTAAGTTGGTGAAAAATAACAAGATATTCGTAGCCAGTAAAGAGTTTCTCATCGAAGACATCTACCTAATGCACAAGTTGAAATTACGTCCAGAGAAGAAGGAGAAGGATAGACAGAGGTTGGTCAAGCTGTCCAAACTTTTTGTGAAAACTATAAATTCTTCAGACTCGATCGAGACACTTTTCAAGAGAGTTCATAGTAAAATAGTCAGGAAGAAGCCGGTTACACGGAAGAATGGGAAGGTTTCCATGACTAGAGCTGCGAAGATAAACCCTTACAAGTATAACAATTACACAACTAAACCTTCAGACGAGCGTCTCTCCAAACAATTTGTCCATGGATTGAAAACTACCTCCAACAACGTGAAAGTGAATGGTTATGAGAATAGCTCAGGGAACAAGAGGTTTAACCTCAAAAATTTGAAATGGAAAAACGTGACTAACAATTCTTACGTTAAAAATGAGATGAATCTCAGAACGAAGAATGCAAAAAAATTACCACAGAAACTGAATGTGGGTAAAACTTTGTATGGTCACAAACCCAGGAGAAACAAATGGGTTCCAAACTCAGTTCTAGACGGGGCAGCCGCTATACCATTTGTTGGTTTAAAGAAATAGTTCCCATATAAACTACAATGATTTTTGATACTCTCACAAAGGGTGAGGACGGTCTTCGTTTCGTCAAAGTTCGTAACGACAATAAGCGCAAGGTATTCATTCAGTTGAATGGTGTCAAGATTTCTGACATCTCTGATGAGGTTGTCCTAGACCTCGTCTCTGAGACGAACATCGAGAAGGTCAACGTGGTTGATGCCAAGAATGTCGAGGCTGCCCAAGAGAATTCGACCGAGTGGTTCGGTAAGGAGCTCTCCGAGGCTGTCATCAGGGGAGCATACACCCCCAGTGTGGTTGAGGGTCGAGTGACATGCGACCGCATTGAGGCTACGAAGGTTTTTGATTCCCAGCAGGAGAGCGTCGATTTTGAATCTCTTCAGACGGACAAGTCTTGTGATGTCATCTTGGAATTTTCCGGACTCTGGTTTGCCAAAAAAACTTTTGCATGCACATGGAATCTTGTACAGGTCAGGCTCCATCCCGAGCCAGTTCTCGATACCTACCCAGACCAATATGCTTTTGTCGATGATGACGAGCAATAAAAAAATTTGTTAATTATATATAAAAGATGATCAAAGGTCGCAACCAGAACATTCTGATGCTGGTCGCCGTAGCTGTCCTTATCTTCCTCCTCTGCAACTTGAACTCCAAGTCTTCTTACACCATCACTGAGCGTGAGTATGCGCCTTTCGGTGCCGGCCCCGTTGTCGCGGGTCCTTCCGCTGGCCCCACTACCGCGGGTTCTTGTGGAATGAACCAGGGCACAGGTCTCGCGTCTTCCCTTCTCCCCCGTGAGATTGCTTCCGAGGAGGACTTTGGTCAGTTCGCGCCCGAGGATGTCCTCGCTGGTCAGAACTTCCTTGACCCCCGTCAGCAGATCGGCCTGCCCGAGACTATCGGTGGTGCTCTCCGTAACGCCAACCAGCAGATTCGCAAGGACCCCCCCAACCCCAAGGATCCCTATGTTTGGAACAACTCGACTATCACCCCTGACCTTATGCAGCGCGGGTTGTGCGCCTAAGCTTAAAGATTAGGATATACATATAAATTAATAATGGCGAACGTCTCTAACGAGCTCTCTGAAACTGTATCTAAGCTTGTAGATCTCACAAAGCAACTTTCTGATGCAAAATCTGATATCAAGATTCTCAACCAGGAGGAGAAGCGCCTCAAAGAGAATGTGAAGAAGCACATGGTTGATCAGGGTATTGATACCATTAACCTCAGGAAAGGTAAAATTAGCATTCGTAAATCCGTGCGTAAGGGCACGATGAACAAGGAAGCCATCTCGGCCGGTCTCATGACTTTCTTCGCAGGTGATGAAACTAAGGTTGAAGGAGCTTTAAATGCAATCAAGGATAATCTCAAGACGAAGGAATCGACTTCTATCTCGTTAACAGGTATAAAAGATAAACCCGCAAAAGAAGTAAGTAACTGATCATCATGGTCTGGAGTCAATACGTATACGAAGCAACTAACGGTTTCGACCCTGACGCCAGTGATGATGATGAATTTTTTGATGACACTCCTCTGAATATTGAAGACTGGGAAGTCCAATATTCAGACGAATTATGGCACATGTGGAATATTATCAGGACATCCCTGTATGATTCATACATTATGCACGATGGGAAGTTTTGTGACTTTGTGGAATTTTGTTTCAGGGAACACGAGACGTGTAGTGAACGGGTCACATGGGATGATGACGTATATCGAGAATGTCTTCATACTACCTGGAGGCGTATTAGACAGAGTGTGAATGCCAATGGGCTGCACGAGGAAATGATGAGGGGTGCCAGCTTTTTACACTTTGAAGAGTTTGCGAAATATTATATGGAACTATATTAACATGCTTCCACCAAACCTCACAGCCCAGAGAGTGGCTATCCCAGCTGCCCTTTTTTTAACCTTAAGCCCCGGTGTGCTCCTGACGACCAACGGGGAAAAGCTTTCTTTCATGAATCAAAAAACAAACCAAATGGCGACATTTTTCCACGCTCTCGTGTTCTTTGTCGTGTACAGTCTGATAGCCAAGGCTATGGGTTTGGTCCTCACCAAGACAGACCTCCTCGTGAGCACAACCCTATTCCTCGTGTTGAGCCCAGGTCTTCTCCTTACTTTACCCCCAGGGAGCGGGGGAGTCTTTCGGTCGGGTCAGACGAGTGTGACTTCCGCCCTCGTGCATTCCATAGTTTACGCGATTGTTTTCGCGACATTGCGGCGTCAATTTCCTCAGTTCTACTAAGTAGGAAGATGAAATACCTTGTTCTGGGACCAGCTTCGATGGGCATATTCGCTCTCATAGGAGGTCTCAAGGCTCGAGAATCTCAACTTGTAGATGTCCAGGAAATATCAGGGTCCTCAGCGGGTTCGATTCTGGCCCTCTTCTTGGCTGTTGGTATGTCGGTTGATGAGATATTAGATACTGCCACGTCTATCAACCTTTCTAACTTTTTCAAAATAAAGTTAGGTTCATTCTTTACCAAGTTTGGATTTGTTGATATGCAACCAATTCGAAAGAAATTGGTTGACATATGTGGTTCAGACCCAACATTTGATGATTTGGAAATGAAGATTTACATTTCGGCATTTTGTTTAAACACGTCCGAAACAGTTTACTTTTCTAAAGATTCACACCCTGATATGAAAGTCATAGATGCGGTCTGTATGAGCATGGCTGTTCCATTTATATTTTCATGTGGAACATACATGGATAAGACGTATGTGGATGGTGGTATGAAAGAGGAATACCCATTGACTCCATTCCTCGATAAAAAACCATACGAAATTACATGCATGAAAGTAATAATCAATCAAATTTACCAGGAAGATATCAACACACCGAGGCTATTTGTTGAGACACTGGTTCGTTCTGCCTTGTCAAATAGAGAGAAATACGTAAAACCTGTAGAGGAACTTGAAATAAACATAGGAGATACAAACATATTTGATTTTACCATGAGTTATGAAGAGAAGATTAGATTGTTTAATACAGGTTACACTTTTTTGAATTAATACTTTTTTGTCAGTCTAATATATATGATAGATGCGTGTGATCCAGACGCAGATCTGAGCACTCTTCGGAAGTTAATAAAGTTGAACACCGGAGAGAATATTAAACTGACAAAAGATGATATATGTCAAGTTTACAAAAATATTCAGGATGAAAAGTTACCCTTGCCACCCCTGATTTTGAGTAGGGATAAGACCTACATGACTGATCGTAAATCTCCTTTATCAGTGAGAGATTATGAAAAACTTTTTGACCCTTCGTCGAGACTTGCTGATATAAAGCGACTCGCACGTAAAGTTAAATTAGAGGGTGTCGATAAAAAGACCAAGACTGATTTGATCGTAGCAATCGGGAAAAGGTTGAGACACCTGAAAGTTTCTGAACCCATTAAGATCTCGAGGAAACGTGTCATCAAAAAAAGGTCTGTGAGTGTTCCTAACAATAGGAACAATCTGAACCCTGCTATGAACGTTAATGAGAAGAGGAACAACCTGAACGCCAATGAGAAAGGGGGGAGGAACAATCTGAACTCTGCTATGAACGTCAACGAAAAGAGGAACAACCTGAACTCTGCTATGAACGTCAACGAAAAGAGGAACAACCTGAACTCTGCTATGAACGTCAACGAAAAGAGGAACAACCTGAACGCCAATGAGAAAGGGGGGAGGAACAATCTGAACGCCAATAACAATAGGGGTGTCAAGTTTCCGAGCGAAAGTATATTCAAAAGTCAACCAAAACCCAATTTTCTCAAAGATCGTAGTCCTCGAAATTCTCAAACGAATGGGATTAGGTTTGGTAACGTTTTCAATAGAGTTACACCACCATTTCTTAAGAAAAGTAGGAGAAATAATCCTCAACCTAAATCTAATGTGTTTGATAATCCTGACCCAGGTCCTGTCATACCGAATGGTTCCAATTTCCCCGTGAAGCCAAACGTCCCTGTGAAACCAAACGTCCCTGTACCAAACGTCCCTGTACCAAACGTCCCTGCACCAAACGTCCCTGCACCAAACGTCCCTGTGAAACCAAACGTCCCTGTGAAACCAAACGTCCCTGTGAAACCAAACGTCCCTGCACCAAACGTCCCTGCGAAGCCAAACGTCCCTGCGAAGCCAAATGGTTCTAAACCTCAGTCATCTATATTTGGTGGATTGTTTGGAAGTTCAAATGGTGCATATGAGTTGAAGTCTACACTGAAGAAAAAGTTGAAGACACTGAAAAAACTTAGAACTGATGAAGTCAATATGTTCTTAGCGAAGGTATCCAAACATGAAAATCTCGACAACATATTCGAAGAGGCTAGACAAAAAGATCAGCAGCGATACACCGAAGAATCCGAGCGTGTGGAAAAGAAGATTAGGAATGCCAAAACTGATGAAGAAAGGAGAAAAGCTATCACAGAGAACAGGCGCATCAAACAGGAAAAGGCTGCTGCAAATGTTCAAGCCCGGAAAAATGTGGCGACACTGAAAATGAACGAGAGACGCATAAACCTAGCTAACAAATCCAACGCGATCAAGAATGCTAAACAGGCTCTAAAAAGGAATCTTGACTCACTCAAACAACTGTCTCGAGCTGAAAGGAATTCTTACTTGTCTAGGGTTAGGGCTGTGGAAAACATAGACGACGTGTTCATAACCGCCAGCCAATTGGATCAGAAACGTTATGATCAGAAAATACAAAACGTCGAAGACAGGGCTTCCAAGGCTAGAACAGAAAAAGAAAGACTCGAAGCGAAGAAGGAGAAGAACCGTTTAGAGCGGGAACAGGGTGAGGAAGAGAAAAAGGCTCGCATGAAGGCCAAGCAGCTGAGAAACCAATCCGTTCGAAACAAACTGAATAACACTAGGGCTACACAAAAGATTGAAAAAGTGAATGCCAACTCTTCAATGAAGTCGACAGCCTTAGAAGCCAAGACAAGAAATAAGAAGATCCAGACAGCTAAAAACTCTCTCAAGAGGAACCTGGGATCCCTGAAAAAGTTATCTGTATCTGAACGAGTGTCTTATCTTAGCAGAGTCAGAACCCTTGAAAACCTGGACGATATATTTTCCGAGGCGCAAAAATTGAACCAAGAACGTTATAATCAGCAACTCACTAATCTCAAACAGAAGAATTCGCAGGTAAGAAATGAAAAGGAGCGCAAAAGAATTGCAAATGAAACCAGGCGAGTGACCAGAGAACAAGAAGGGGCTAAAATTCAGGCGACAAAAAATCTTAAAAAGATGAGAGAACTTGAAAGGAAATTCAAAAATGAGGAGAGACGCCAAAACATTATGAACAGGAACAGCAATAAACGAATCAAGGATGAAAATGTGAAACCAGAGCCGGAACCCACACCCACACCCGAACCTACACCTAAACCTAACACCAGAAACAAAATGAAGAGAGCGACACGTAAAATTGGGATGATGTCAGCTTTCAAGAAGGCTGGAAACAACGCGCGTCAGAGAAGAGAAAACACCAGAAACAAAATGAAGAGAGCGACACGTAAAATTGGGATGATGTCAGCTTTCAAGAAGGCTGGAAACAACGCGCGTCAGAGAAGAGAAAACTTGACAGGATTTATCAGTGATAATGACAATGTCAAAGAAAACGTTAAACCTAAAGAACCCACTACATTCAATAACCCCCAAAATAAACTGAAAAAGGCGGTGCGGAAAATTGGTATGACAACCGCCTTTAAAAAGGGTGGTAACAATGCACGCCAGAAGAGAGAAAACTTGTCAGTGTCAGACCCTAAACCTTTCAACGCTCGAAGCAAGTTCAAGGGGGCTGCCGGTAAGATTGGTGCTATGAAGGCTTTCAATACTAAAAAGAACAACTTCAACGCCGCAGCTGAACTTAACAAGCAGTTGAACATCAAGGGTAAGGAACTCAACAAAGCAAACACTGACAGGAAGGTTCGTGAGGGTGTTGAATTTAAACTGAAACAAATTGATGGTTTAACGAACGCTGATGTCACCGAGTTTATGAAGAAATGGAACAAGTCGAAGAATAAGACTATTTTTAATCAGGCTCGGAAGAGAGGTGCTGGCCGTGTCGCGGGTAAAGCAAAAACCGAAGAACGCGCGAAACCAAAGGCGACCAATAATTTCAACGCAGGGGCTGAGATAAACAGACTTAACCTAGCACCAACCAAGAACAGGATTTTCAAAAAAGCTAAAAACGAAGTCAGTCGTTTCGCGGGTCGCATTGGTAAATGGGATCCCGCGATTAAGAACGCGAAGAATGACGCTACTCTGAGAAACCTGGAAAAACAATTGAACAAGAAGATCGAGTTACGTAAAGAAATTCAAATGAGCAAAATTGGGCCAATCAAAAAGCGTGGTCATCTCGAAAAGGTCATGGAACTCAAGAATGACGTGGCTCAGAGACGTAGAATTTTCGAGGAACAATTGGCGAACCTCTCGAAGAAGGGTGAAAGAAACGCGCTCAAAAAGTATATCCAGGGTCTGAATATACCACGGGAAAACAAGACTGGATACATTAAGAGAATTAACGCACCCAGTGCAAACCTCACATTAATTCGCGCATCCGCAGATAAACAGGTGAACCAAAAAATTTCAAACGCTTCCAAGTCCCTGGTAGCTGGTGCGATCAAAAAAGCTAAAAATGATGAAGCGGCTACAAAAATTCAGGCAGCCTTCAGGGGTAAAAAGAACAGGAATAAAGTCGCGCGTATGAAATTTGAAAAGAAAACCAACGTCACAAACACTTTCGTTCCAACAGGATTCAATGAGTCAAAGGTATTTGATAACCCTCTAGCGGTTAAACCCACTAAGACATTCCGGGATATCGTGAAAAATAACAAGAAGAGAAGGGTGATGAACAATGTGAAAACCGCAGCTAAAATTGCCGCTGAGAAGAAGAAGTTGAGTGAGGCGACTGGTGCTGAGAGGGTTCGATTATCTAGGGAACAATCTGCAGCCACGAGTAGAGACAAGGGGAAGAACGCTACCACCGCTGCTAGTCTAATGAAAAGGAGAAACAATCAGTTTGTTAAAACGGGTGTTTCTAAAGCTGCGACTCTCAAAGCAGAACAGAAGCGTGCTGAAACTGCCGCCAAGAAGCAGGCAAAAAAGAATAAGGTCCAAGAAGCCCTCAAGGCTCAAAAAGCTAGAGGCGAGGCTCTCAAGGCGAAAAGAGCCGCTAAAGAAAGGGAAGAAAAACAGAAAAAAGCGGTTAGAGAGGCAGCTGAGAGGTCTGCCACCGCCATGAAAAAGGCCGCTACCAAGATGGAAGAGAAGGAAAAGAAAAGGAAGGCTGGGCCAGCTCGAAACGCCAAACTCGCCAAGGAATTGGGGATATCCAAGAAAGCCGCAAAAAAGCGTCGCCCAAAACCTAAGTGAAATGTAAATATAAAGAATGTAAGAAACACATGATGAACATTGACGACGATTGCACCGTGCTTACTGACATGCCTCTCAGCGACGAGGTTGTCAGTTTCATTGAAAAGGGTCTCCATCGTGATATGACAGAAGATGATGTCATATCATGGTGCGATGATAATCTTGATGAACTCGCGTCTATTTTTGAAAAGTATAACAGCACGTATGTGTCATATGGGGCTGCTGAGATGACCATGTGTTTTGCTCAAACAATTTATGATCGAGATGACGTGTATGAAATGTTAGGTAGTTTCGTAGATATTCAGTTTTAATCCATCTCATCGACGATTGGACCATTCGGCTTTTCAGTTTTCGCTTGTTCCGCATATAGTGGGACACACACGTCCATAAATTCACCCGATTTCGCTTCAATTTCTTCCAGTTCAGCAGTTTTATTGTTGTCAATCCAAGAAATCATTTCCTCAACCTTCTCCTTGATTTTTGTTTTGTCGTCATCACCCACAGTGCAATTCTCGTCATCTAGAGTGGAACGAACATTATAAACCCTTGCTTCAAATTGGTTCATACTTTCAACCTTTTTCATGTAAGCTTCATCGTCTTCCTTGTATTTCTCCGCATCCTTACACATGCGCTCGATATCATCCTTGGAAAGTCTACCCTTATCGTTCGTAATGACAATCTTCTCAGACTTTCCAGAAGCTTTGTCTTCAGCTGTTACATTTAAGATACCGTTCGCGTCAACGTCAAACTTGACGTTAATCTGTGGAGTGCCCCTAGGCGCGGGGGGGATACCGTTTAGGTCAAACTTCCCCAGTAGGTTATTGTCTTGAGCCCTGGCACGCTCACCCTCGTATACTTGAATGGTCACAGTTGTTTGGTTGTCGGAGTATGTGGAGAAGACTTGCTCCTTCTTGGTGGGAATAGTCGTGTTTCGATCCACGATCTTAGTCATGACACCACCAGCGGTTTCAAGTCCCAGTGAAACTGGTGCGACATCTAAAAGGAGAAGATCCTGCACGTCACCACTTTCAACCCCAGAAAGAATGGCGGCTTGCACCGCAGCGCCGTAAGCAACAGCTTCATCGGGGTTGATGGACTTATTCAACTCCTTACCATTGAAAAAGTCCGAGAGCATCTGCTGAATTTTAGGAATTCGTGTGGAGCCACCGACGAGGACAATCTCATCAACACTGGTTTTGTCCATTTTCGCATCCTTGATGACTTTCTCGACTGGTTCCATACACTTTCTGAACAGGTCAGCGTTGAGTTCCTCAAATCGAGCACGGGTGATTGAAGTGTAAAAGTCAACCCCTTCATACAGAGAATCAATTTCCACTGATGTCTGTGCAGTAGAGGAAAGGGTGCGTTTAGCCTTTTCAGACGCGGTGCGGAGTCTCCGTAGCGCACGAGGGTTGTCACTGATATCCTTCTTGTTTTTACGCTTAAACTCCTGGATGAAATGCCTGACGAGCCTGGAATCAAAGTCTTCACCCCCGAGGTGTGTATCACCAGCGGTAGCCTTGACTTCGAAAATCCCATCTTCAATGGTCAGGAGAGATACGTCAAAGGTGCCACCACCTAGATCAAAAATGAGAACATTCATCTCTTTGGTCTTGTCCTTGTCCAAACCGTAAGCGATCGCAGCCGCTGTCGGCTCGTTGATGATACGGAGACAGTTAAGACCCGCGATAGAGGCTGCGTCTTTGGTCGCTTGTCTCTGTGAATCATTGAAATACGCTGGAACTGTGACCACCGCATCTGTGACCGTTTTACCAAGGAAAGTTTCAGCGGTTTCTTTCATCTTTGTGAGAACCATAGACGAGATTTCCTCTGGTTCAAACCTTTTCTTCTCACCCTTAAATTCAATCTCAACAGTCGCCTTGTCAGATTTTCCAGACACAACTTTGTAGGACCAATCCTTGATGTCATCTTGGACTTTTGGGTCCGAAAATTTGAGACCAATCAGTCGCTTAGCGTCAAACACTGTATTCATCGGGTTCATCGCAGTTTGATTTTTTGCGGCGTCACCAATCATACGTTCACTGTCTGTGAACGCAACATACGAGGGTGTAGTTCTATTACCCTGATCATTGGGTAAAATTTCCACGCGATCATTCTGCCAGACACCAACACAAGAATACGTAGTTCCGAGATCAATACCAATAGCGGGAGACATTATAGGTTATGTTCAAATTATTTCTCTAAATAATTTAAAGAGGTAAACTCTCTTTAAACTAGATGGACGAATGTTCGGTATGTTGTGAACAGTTTAATAAATTGAGGCACAAAAAGGTTGTATGCTTGCACTGTGAATATACGGCATGTAAAAGTTGTTGTCAGACATATTTACTTTCGACTGAAACAGACCCACATTGCATGAAGTGTAAGACTATATGGAATCGTGAATTTGTTGATTCGTTTTGCACGAGATATTTCAGAAACACGGAATACAGAAAACATCGTGAAGACATACTGTTTAAACGTGAAGAACTTCTGATGCCTGAAACACAACCTGAAGTCGAGAGGATATTGAGCATGAGAAAATTGAATGAAATGTTAAGGCATCAGAAACGAAGACTTGTTGAATTACATGCCATGTACATAAGAACAGAGGAAGACATTGTGAACGTACGAACCCATCCAGAAATAATGGTGATATACAGAACTATGGAGTCTATATACAGACATTTAGAAACCTTACGTCAGGGTGGTCAGGAAACAAACCTCGAGCCGAGAAAGTTTACTCATAAATGTCCGAGTGAAAACTGTAAAGGGTTTCTGAGTGACAACTGGTTTTGTGGTTTGTGTTCTGTTTACTTTTGTGAGAAATGCAACGACGTGAAAGATGAACATCATGAATGTAATCCAGACACTGTAAAAACTATGGAACTCATCAAGAGGGACAGTAAATCCTGCCCTAAATGTGGAATTATGATTCACAGGACTGATGGATGTGCGCAAATGTGGTGCACATCCTGTCATTGCACATTCAATTGGAGAACTGGTGAAATTGAAACCGGAAGAATACACAACCCACATTATATACAGTTCAAACGTAAAACGAACACATCTAGGGAGCATGGAGATATACCGTGTGGGGGGATTCCATCGTTTAGGGAACTCCGGGAAAAAATGGCGACACAAGAAATACTCCAATACGCCATGGTCGTTTATGAGACAGATCGACACAATTTATACCTGGATACAAGACCCCCGGACAATGTGAACTTTCGGATAGGCTACATGCTCAACGAAATGTCACTAGAAGATTTCAAAAACATTCTACAACGACAAGAAAAGTTTGTAGACAAAGTGAGGGACATATCTAACATCTATGAGATGATTATTCACACGGGTGGTGACATTTTGAGGCAATACATCATTGACCCTGACGGTCATGATTATTACCTATCTGTGTTACATGGTATTGTTGAATACAGCAACGAAGTGTTCTCCAACATCAGGAAGAGATATAACTGTCATTTACCTAAAAATATAATTATCTAGATATGTTAGGATGATACTTGTTTTCTTTTTGATAGTGTTGGTGTTATGTTTACTCCCAACGTACAAGACTCCAACGATTCTAGGTGACTTCATATCACCCGAGGAACGACAGCATATCATTAAACAGGCTAAAGAACGCCTGTCAGATTCTCTCGTGGACACCGATGGTCGAATAGATAAAAATGTTCGTCAAAGTCGGACAGCATGGCTCCAAAAAACAGACCCAGTCATCAGGTCTGTGATGGAACGTTGTGTAGGGTATGTCAATAAAACAATCGATCATTGTGAGCAATTACAAGTGCTTCATTACGGAGAGGGTGGTCATTATAGACCTCACCAAGATGTGTTCATAGGAGAAAAGAATAGTCGCCGCCACACTTTCATCCTGGCACTCACAGATGACTATGACGGTGGTGAAACGGAGTTTCCCAATATCAACAAGTCCTTCAAATTAAAGGCTGGTGACGCGTTGTTTTTTAATACGTTGGACCGATATGGTCTAGATACTTCCAAGGCTTTACATGGTGGGAAACCTGTAAAGTCTGGTGAGAAATGGATTTGTAATTTATGGGTAAGGCAAGATCCTTATCATGCGTAATTGGGAGCTTCACCACGTTCGATCAGCTTCTTACGGTTTTCCATGTGAAGACCCTCTACAAGCGCCTTGTTTTGAGCTGCGTAAGGGACTGCGTATCCTTCATCACACATCCACTTGTTTACGTTCGTCCAGTTGCCATCCTCACATACCCAAATCTCAGCGAGGACACGACCAAACTTACCCCTAGAATCAGCCTCCGGACATCTGAGTTCGATTTCAATATCATCCTTCTCAGATGCAACCGCCTTCAAGCACCACTCTTTGAGCTTCTTCTTCGAGATGAGACCAAACGCCTTCTCAACCTTGTCCGACGTCCGAGACTCGGGGGTATCAATACCTAGGAGACGAACACGCTGCTTCGTGCATACATCAAAACCGAGATCAATGTTTACATCTATGGTGTCTCCATCAACAATCTTCGCGAGAGAGGAGACACGATATTTGAAGTTACAGGGTTCAACGTTGTAGGACATATATCTTATTAACCCCCTAAACCTTTAATTATCTTGTTGAGAACAGTGTTAATCTCTGTTTTTGTCAGGCTCCGTGGCCCAACCGTGTTACTTGGAAACGTGTGTGCGTTGACTTTACTCATGATTGTGTTTATTTGGTCGGTGTCAAACTTCAGAAAATGGTGTGATTGAACACTAAAGTCCCTTCCATCATTCAAGTAGCACCGACCTGCGTACACACCAACTCTCCTAAAAGCCAAATCATACACTTCCCCTGGTTTGACATATTTAAATCCAACAGGTTCCACACTTTTGGTTGAACGTCTTTTACGACCCCTCTTTTCCCATATCTGGAAAACACATGGAACATCATATTCTTTCCCGTTTACTTCGAAAGCATTTTTCTCTATCTCATGTGTATGCACCATATGAAAGTGTTCTTCAAATGCATTATTCATACTGGGCTTAGTGAAAGATTTAGGTAAAATGAAGGCTATAACATTTGCGAAGGTGCAACTCTTTCTGATGAACGCTTTGGCTAGTGACGACTGTTTACCGAATGGTGGATTACCAAAAACAATGACATCCCCGGACACTGTGGGTTTCCATTCGAGGAAATCCATCTTTTTGATGGTATCCGATTTGGGGTCGATATCCATGGCTATTCGTTTGTATAGGGAATCGAGGGCGTCTGTGAAAGAACCTGTTCCAGCGGCGGGTTCTACCCACGTATACTTTGTGGTGTGTGGTATATATTTGATAACAAGATTAACACACCTCTTTGAAACTTCTTTGTTGGTATAAAACTGGTCCTTGCTATTTAGTCGGAATTTACCAGTATCTTGTTCACTCATGACTGAATATCCTTTCTTCTCTTTAATCTTCGACGACGACTTTCAATTTTAGGGGGAATGTAACCATCGTAGAATTTGTTACCAACTCCCGAGTATATGCACCTGCTTGGATATTTTTCAATGAAATTCTTAATATTGAAGGAACATTGGAGTCTCCTCTGAGACTTGCTATCAACCTTTGGGTTGAGTTTCATCAGACCAGACTTTGATTCTAGTTCCTTTTTCATCTTGTTATAGATTCTCTCCCTCTCCGACCTGTTCAAACGACCTGGGGGAATACTTTTGATGATGCTTTCCAGATTCAAAATTTCTTCATATGTGATGTCACCAAAAAATTCCGTCCTCATTCCGGTGAGGTCCAGTTGATGTATATTTTTAACAACCTTCCAGTGATCATTTTGTGTATAGTGTATGACTGTCAGATGAGTCTTGTCAGAAATGAGAATATCGAATATGCGAAGACTGCTTCCCATGCATACAGTTTGGCTTCCTGTCGTCTTACAGTGGTTGTCAACCTGGTTTTTCCTGTTGAAACACGAGGGAAGATCTATATTTGAAGTATACGAAATCGAATTTATTTCCTCAATAGACGCACCTAACACGCGACCGATTTCCCTTTCCCACACAAAACCGTGCTGTTGAGTCTCGTTTCCATTGTGGTGTGTATTCTTCATCAGTGATAACTTTTGAAATTTCGTGGTCAGGTCATGTATAGATGTCATTTTCCTTCGTGGTAAACGTAGGAGTCTGACACTTAGGAACTTAGAAAGCATATAATATGTTAGTACATTATAATGAGGTGTATTGCGTATTCATCAAATGACTCTTACAAGCATAAACTCATAAAGACCAGTCAAAATGTATTGAATGATGTTTATGAGAAAAAGGCTATCGAACAGCAGCCAAAACGGGCTGAAAATTTGAGACTTCGTCTACGCTTCAAAGAAGCCATACAAGAAGCACAAGAAATTTGTGAAGAGGAGGGAAAAAAGTCAAAGGAGTGTCACCTCGCATGGTATGAGGTGGATGAACTGGATGACGCCATGTCTAGATACTATCCAAATCGAGACTGACGACTGCCGCTTCATCTTCGTAACCGTAATAACGCACAGTAATACCAAGCTTTTCATTCAACACCTGGTTCAGGTCAGTATTCACGATTTCCTTCCATCTGTTTAGGGTTGTCTCAAAATATTCAAGACCTTCTTCACTGAATGACATGCGTTTAATTTCTTCCCTCTGTCTGAAGTCGTTCATAATCATGACGACTCCATGTAGTTGCGGAAATTGATTTCTTTCAGCCGCCGAAATTAAATCAATGACGTAGTACCCATGTGCATCACAAATTATATTTACTTGCATATTGGGGTATCCTCTAATATATGCGTCAAAATCACATTTACTTGGTAGTGTCACGAAAATCTCACTTGTATCATAATCGATCTTACTTGGTATGGTGACGCATGGATGTGTGTGATAACTTACGAGTGATGGCCATATCCCGATAATAGTGTCGATATCAACACTACCTCTATCCTTCGACGTGGCGTATGTGGGTTTACCGAAAACAATTGAATCTTTATTAATAGTTCTATACGTTTTGACATTACCTGCATATTCCCACTTCAGTTTACAAGATAGATTGCTGACCTCTCTCAGATCTCTTATAACTTTGGTTGGAATCTGAATTTCTTTCCTGAGAAACATGAAAGGTCGAACCACCGAACACATCTAAATAGTGTGTGTAATTTTTTTAACAGAAATGAGCACGGAGATGATCAGCAAAGTCGATATTTGATTTTACAACTGGTTTTTTCTGAGGTTTCTCCAGTTCGTTAATTCTCATTTTCAGTCGTTTAATTTCATCCAGGAGATCCTGACGACTCCAACCGTCAAATTCATTACACTCCTGGATAAAGATACCATCGGGAAGATTCTGAATGAAGGGCATTTTTTATTAATATAAATTCTAGGCTTCACTTAGGTATGGAACACGTACGAAAGATCATGGAAATCATGGATGATGAGATGTTCCCGTCAAAGAGGGAGTGGGTGTATATCAAAATATGCAACGAACTCAAACAGATACATTTACAATTACAAGAACTCACGAGACTAAAAGTATTACACGCACCAGGCACAATTGACCCTTCGGCGTGTATAGAACCACGCACTTCAGCTAGGGTGGATCCTTCCGCACCTCCACGTCTTATTGGGGATTCCAGTTCATAAGTGAGTCTTTGTTGAGGAGAGTGATTGTTCCGAGTTCAGTCCATAGGTAGTATCGAACAGATATGCCAGATTGTTTACGCATAACCGGATCTATGTAACTATTCACAAACTTGACCCATTGTTCTCTTGTAGTTCGTGAGTATCCCAAATTAGCCCAGTCACGTTGCACATTACGGAACCTTTCCCCAGATGTGAGTTTTTGGAATAACTCGATAATAGCGTTTGTGTTCGGTTTCTGCATATTTGTCTCGATCAAATCAATGATGTAATATCCTTGATTTTCTAGAATGAGATTTGCCTGAATAGATGGATAATGGTTAATGTAAGCCTTAAAGTCATTGGAACTTGGTAAAGTAAAGAGGGGTGCGTTACTCTCTGGAACGGGGTGGGTGTGATACACGATGTATTGTGTAAGGTCTTCCTCACTGGGGGTTACTGAAGCGAGCTTCCCATTCGTCCGAGCTGTTGGCTGGTTGAACTTGATATAATTTCTTGTGTTAAATATCGTGAATGGAACACTACCTACGTATTCAATCTTCTCAGTCCATGTTTTTTTATAAATCTCTTGCAATTGATTAATCACTTTCCGACTCAACCGAACAGTCAAAGACCTGTTGTATATGTTCATCTTCATGATGGTTCCATAGTTGAAAGTATTCTTGGGTATGTTCAACTTTTTAGATTTGACACCTTTTGCCAGTTTACGTAATGCCTCAAGAATGTCTAATTTTCTCTTCCTTCTCATTTTTTCTCGACGGTCAGATGTTCGTCTCTCAGATGTATCCAATCTTTGACGAGTGAGGGCTCTCTTCACCGGTGGATCTTTAGACACTTTCTTGACTGCCATCTTATGATATTTAGAGAAATTAATTGAGAATTGATTAAATGATTGACGTGGAGCAGATGGTCAAAGATGTATATTCAGATCTGGGTCCGGGGTACAGTGAGAGAGTATACCACAACGCGATGGAAGTCCTTTTACGAGAAAATAGAGTGCCGTATGAATCTGAGAGACATATTCTGGTTAATTTTAGGGGTCACGTCGTGGGTCAACTCAGGGCTGACATTATCATCGATGATCACGAAATCATAGAATTCAAAACCATTAAAACTCTCGGTGAAGGGGCGGAGTTGCAGGCTCGTAACTATCTTCATCTGACAGGTCTGAAGACTGCGTATCTTGTGAACTTCCCCCCTCATCCTGGTCGGGAAGCGGAGATCCGAAAGATCTCATTAAAACCATTAGAGGGAGAACTCTCGAAAGCATTTGATAGAATTCTTGAGCATCATCATAGTGTTTCTGCGGATCTATCACAGCTCCTTCCAGGAGATCTCGAGCCTGGTTTAGATGAAATTTAGCCTGATCCATACAATGTTGGAGGGCGGGGTCTGCATAATTTAGATGATTCATTTGTGGCATCACATAGTTGTCTAAATTATACAGTGTGAGGAGGGCTTTCTCTTCTTGAATCATCTTAAGTTTTTAAAAGAATGGAACAACTTAAGTTTCAAAAATTCACACAGTCGGAATAAACTCCCATCGCAAGTCATGGCAGATTTTTTTCCATATTACATCTTGATGGTAAAGTTTTTCTTTTGATTTCAGAAGGGGGAAGTACTGTAGATACTCATCTTCACCCAAAAGTTCACAAAATTTGTAGAGCACGTAGGAATAACTAAGAAAATTCTTCCTCTCTGCCGGACAGTTGTCGTCAAATGGTCTCTGGATATCCTTGAACATGATTCGTAAAAGTTCTTCAAGTTCCTGTGGCATTTTTGGTGGTTTAATTCCATTCAGGATATTTGTGATGTACGGGACATGTTCGTAGTACTTATTGAGTCGCAACTTCTTCAATAAGTTGCGAATCTTCGCATGTGTGATGTCTTCAAGGTTTTTTATTTTAATCTTCTTCAATTCTGACCTCAATTGATCTATGACTTCAACAGGTATGGTAGTCATTTCTTGTGCTTGGAATTGTGATAACCACTCGTTGAAATGATTTTCCCTCTTGTATGAGTAGTTTATGATTTTTTCAGATGTTTCTTGTTCTTCTCTGTATGTGAGTTCTTCACTTATCAGTGTCGTCACTACAATACCACATTTTTCACAGACTAGGTCACTCGTTTCAGGGAAATGTGTCAAATTCGTTTCGTTACATTTGGGACATTCATCCATTAAACGTTCACTAGGTCTTGCTATGTTCTGGTTCTCAACTTCAATCAGATAGTCTGTGAAAATGTCTTTTCTTTTCAAACCAACGGTTTCTTTGACATTAAATATATTATCCGTATTTGATTTCTCACCATGCTCATCAGAGTATTGATTCATATAAGGCATACACTTAATTATATAGTTTGACATCTCCCCTTCATATTGTTTTTTGTTGTGTGGTTCTTTACATATCAGGTCTTTCCATTCTTTTATTCGATTGTTATATCTACTTAAAAAATTACCTGCCATTCTTTATATAGACATGCTGTTTAACTTTTTAAGTAATGTTATTTTCATTTTCAAAAAAATTACCACACCTAAAGACTACCATGTGGCGAAGGAGGAACTTGAATACAGTGTCGACTACAATCTGAAATACCTCGTCGAAGATACATTTTGGAGAAGTGAATCAAAAGATTGGGATGGGATACTTGAAAACTTCTACGTTAACGTCACTGGTTCAGAATTCAGGCACACTTCGATTCCCCAAAATGTGAGGGACATCGTGTTACGAGTGAAATACTTCTATAACGGTCATCTATACACAGTCATCACGAATGATATCAATTTTCTACCTGGTGAAAATGAAGACAGCACCATGCATTTCAGTATTCCCCTGACCAGTGTATGGATTGTTGACCATGACGACAAACCCATGGTTAACATCACTGAGAAGGTGAAGAGATATGCAGGACCGAGAGGTGATTTTCACAAGGAGAAAGTTCCATTGAAGGACTTTTTATATTACGAGCATGAACATCTTGAGAAGAAAATGCCCAAGATCATGTTGGCAAACGGTTTGGGTATGAAAAAGATTGTGTCGACATTGACCGGATTTACAACTGATCTTCGGATACCTTAGTGGCGAGGTAGAACTTGAGCTCACCGAGGTTCGCGACATTGTATTTTAGGATTAGGAACCTGTTCCCAGTTTCCTGAATAATTTGGACTGATGCACACATGCTTGTAGCTTTCGTAAAGATATTCAGATACTTCAGACTGTATAGACCGGATATGGTTGGACTCTCATCGACACACTCAATTGACGTCTCCTGGTTTGCAAAATCACCTTCACAGTTGAATTTGATCTCTTTACCAGAACGAATGATTTCGATGTAACTCCCTATGTTGGACATGTCCCTACAGAGACGTTGAAAGTCTATGGATGGGAGAGTTGTTATCGTGGTCATCTCAACGTCTGGGACCTCAATTCGACTTTCGTTGATGTCCAGCAGCTTGAGTTGAAATTTCGTATTTGTCTTTTTCAAGTCACTGGAAATCATAATATTCATATATTCCTTGCAGTTGATCTCAATATGAAGGACGTCATTGTTTGTAATTGTCTTCAAGAGTTTGAAAGTATTTGAAATATTGATTCCAGCGATAATTTCCTCCTGGTCACATACATACTCTTCAAAATTATCACCTGACAGGTAAATATCCACCAGGGATGTTCGAGCTGTGTCCAGGGTGACGATATACATGCCATCTTTTCTAAAGTAGATGTTAACATCATTGAGAATATCCTTCAATACCTCAAACGTGGATTTGAATGCAGCGGCCTGTATTGTAACCAACTTCATAATTACATGTAAAAAGTGTTACATCTTTAACTCTGTATATGGCTCCCCCTTTGAGACATCCTTACTAATCCTTTCTTCAAGCTCTTTTGTCATTGGTGGTTGTAATGATTTACCGTAATCATCTAGTGAGAACATATGCGCGTTGTCACCTTTACCATCTAGGGAAAACATAGCACATCCCATTCCAGTCACGGCCTCATGTGATATCTCCTTAGCTGGAAGGAGGGAGTCTAACCAATTCTTGATTTCATTACCCACCAAAATTTTACCGTTTTGTGTGAGCATGGTGGGAACCCTTGTGATTTTATTTTTGTAGCTCGCCGGTATACCCTGTGTGTTTATGTTATGATATTGCACGAGTTGTTTGAGCTGTTGATGTTTTCTGATGTATTCGATGACTTCCATCGAAAATTTGCACCTAGGACTGTAGATCAATAATGACATCTAATATTTCACAAGGTAATATTCTAAAAAAAATTAACGCATACTAATAATATGAATTACCTCCTCGCATTCATATTATTAATTGTCGTTTTCATTTTGACAAACGAACGGGAGGCTTACGATATGTTCGGATTCTCAGGGTATGTAGTTCCGAAGCAAACCCAATTGATGGATCCTTATCCGGAGTTGAGGGGTTACGAGCAAGTCAAAAACGACGCCACAGCGGATTTGATGGAAAGTGTGGTTCTACTCACAAACAAAGAAATTCATAAGAGAACTGGTATAGCGAACTACATCATAGAGACGATGTCCATGAAGAAGTTTATCAAGAAAGATGATACAGTTTATGAATGTCAGTTCATGACAGTAAAGAAGGATGGTTTTTCGTTTGGGTTTTCCGTGACTGTATGGTTCATCGGTGAAGAGAAGAAGCCACTGAGACTTTTAGCCATCCGATCTCAACCGATAGGGTATCAAAATTCTGACCAGACGCTTTCATTCGTCGGTCAGGGTATGGGGAAGGACTTTGAGAGCTATAAACTCATAAGAAATAATCACATCCCCGACAGGTCTGACTTTGACGCTTCGATGAAAATGTTCAGGGACCCAGAACTTGAAGTTATCAGGCCATATGTAGACAAGGAACCAGAAAGTGTCGATGTTCAATCCAAACGAGTAAACGCTGAACTTCTTGAGTTGAGAGAGGATATAGAAGAAAACGTGAATGTAGCGAGGAAAAAAACAGACGACTTTCTGCGAAACCTTGAGAATGACCAAAGTCTTGTCAATGGTCTCAGGAAAATTGGATCAACAGTTTCCAGTGGGTTTGAAACGGTGAAAAATAAATTGCAGTAAATAGTAATGTTAAGCATCAATGATGTGACGAAGATTGATGAAAAGAGAAAACGTATAAAAAAGGAAATCTACACCAAAATATATGAACAGTTTTCATCAAAAATAAAACAATCTGTCGAACTTGGATGTAAGCAGATATTCTTGACAATACCCAACTTTTTGGTTGGATACCCCACATTCGACAGGGGTCAGGCTGCTCGATATGTTGCTAGACAGTTTATGCTGGGTGGATTCACGGTTCGGATGATAAATGAAGGTGAAATATACGTGTCCTGGTTCACCCAAAAGAAGAAGAAAGCACGTCAAGAACCCAAGGGGGGAGGGGATGAGGATTTCCCAAATCTTATGAACCTAAAAAAGATGGCGAACAAATACAGGGAAGGTGCGTAGTAATATCTCATTTTAAAAACCCCTTTAATCATAAATGGACAATTTAAACGTTCTCGTCGAAGCCAAGAAGGAATACCTCGGACAGTTATGTTTAATCATGACCCCAGCTATGATTGAAGTTTTCCAGGAAATGTATAATGAATCGATAAACACCTCCAAGGGGAAGCAGATATTGATCATGTTCCAAAAACTCCTCAAAGAAGTGCCCAATTGGTCGAACGCCATGTCTAAGCGACACAGTGATAACATCACCGGGCGTTGTTCTTGGTTTAACGATCTATTGGCCGCCGTCTTTGTGGCATGCACGAAGATTCTCTCTGCTGTCCGCCTTAAGGCTGACAACAAGAAGATCGCACTCAAACTTCCCACTGAGGAGGTCTTCATTCAGACGTGCTACAACAACGCCGCACGTGATCTCTACAAGGACCCTTATGTTTTCCACGAGGAACAGAGTGAATACGTCAGGGATGAGAACCTCACCAGGCGTTTCTGTGTGTGTATCGAAAACACTGTGAAGGAACTGATCCCCGTGCAGCAAATCCTGCAGACCTATATGTCCCAAGAAACGCGTGATATTTCCTTAGATGGGGATGTTCAGGATAGCGCTGACCCCGAGGTGTTGGATGAAGGTGACGACCCAAACGCCTTCACTGAGGAGGATCCCGAAGAGGTCCAGGGTGAAACTCAGGGTGAGATTCCGGGTGAGGTACCTATGCAGCCCGAACCCCAACTCACGGGTCTCGAGAATGAATTCAAGACTGTCCCCGGTGTGCAAGCCCCCCCTATCGAGGATCCCGAGCCCGAAGAGTATGGTGAAGGTCCCGGACCCGAACAGCCATCTGAGTATCAGCAACCCCCCCCAACTGAAGACGATGGGGTCCTATTCGGTGACGCACCAGAGCGTCGTATAAAAAATCCCAGGTATAATTAAATGGAAGACCTGTCCAACTATTTAAGAGATCCCGTAAGTGCTGCCCTAATTGCTGGTGGTATCACAGCTGGTTACATACATCTCAAGGCCTATCTCAACAACGAGGGTAAACTTGAGCTCAACAAATATACCAAACCCGCGACACTGAACGCCATTCTAGTGTTCTTTATCGTTTCTGGTGGAATTGGTAAACGTGAGGCTATTTCTACAGAGCCTTTTTAAACTTAAAGATTTGATTTGTAAATTAAGAAAATGGCATCTGTCTCTGCTTTCAATGATATGATGGGTCAATTTCTTGTGGAATTGCACAAGACTTTTCCAGATGAAAAGGGCATCAAGAAAATGCTCACGTCTTTCGACGTGTTAAAGTCCACCAACCCCCGTCTCGTTGTGGATGGTTTTATGAAGGGTGTATCCCCCTACGCTGAACAGATTTCGGCGAAGGATGACAAGTTTCTCCTAGAGGAGTGCTCTAAGATTGACTTTTTGAAGGAACTCGACATCGCTTCCTATTGGGGGCGTATGTCCAATAACACAAAGGATGCCACTTGGCAGTATATGCAGACCCTGTATATGCTTGGAACTACCATCATGGCTCTACCCCCAGACAAGATGGCTCAGATTGAGGCACTCGCACAGGGTGTCGCGTCTCAGCTGCAGGATGAGGGTGGTGAGCTAAACGAGGATGCCCTTATGAAGATGATGGGTAGTATGCTCGGTGGTCTTGGACCAAAAAATTAAACCTGAGCATATACTAAATGAAGGTTTGGTTCGACGATCCTCGCCAGCTCGTTGATGAAAAATACTTTTTACAATTTTGGCCCAATAGTGAGCAGACCCCAGAAGACAGGATTAATTCCGCGTCGAGGTTTATTGTTTACGCTTCTACACTTTTATATTTAATCCGTCGTGATCCCCGTGTCTTTATACTCGGTGTGACTATTCTCGGTGTGATCTGCGTTCTTTATAAGTCGAAAATGGTGAAGGAAAGCTATGGGACAGCGCCAGTGACTGGGAAAAATATGTGCCAGAAACCCACCATGGACAACCCTATGGGGAACGTGCTCATGACTGATTATACACACGCCCCTAACAGGCTCGAGGCTTGTTATTACCCCTCCGTAAAGCCGTATGTTCAGAGATACACGAGTGATCGTATTCCCTATGACAGTGGTCGGTCGAGAACTTCCATGCCTCAATACCTGAGGAACGCGATGGAGAGGCAGTTTGTGACTATGCCTGTATCTAAAATCCCAGGAGGACAAACAGAATTTGCGGAATGGTTGTATGGACCCAAGAATGGTCCCATGTGCAAAAGTGATTCCAAACACTGTAATCCAAATGCTAGGGGTGTCCAACTCGAGGCGTATTCCGGACTTGGTGGTGATGGGGATAGAAGAGCCTAGAGGAAAATATCTTACGTTATAGTAAATGGCATACCAGCTTCAACCTGGCCTTTCTATCATTCAGAACAGTGGTGCTCTGCCCCCCACCAAAGCTACCGATGAGGTTTTCGTTTATCCTCAGCCCGGTGGTCCAGTAAACTGTGGTGGGTGCAGACCCAACACGGTGCTTTATGGGACTGCCCCTTACAAGGCGGGTAAGGGTTCCCCAGCTCAGCACATCGACGTGAGTGATCAGCTTCGTCCCCAGAGCACATCTCGTTTCAACAAGCATATAGTGCAAACGTATGAAAAAAATTACTTCCCTCTCAATAATATGGAATGCAAATTGCCGATTAGAACCATGCAGTATGAGCCATCCAGCACTAGGGCTGACCTTCAGAATGGTTTATTTCAGAAAAGGTATCTTAATAAAAATGTTAACAAAAAGTAAGAATGGCTGATCCCATTTCGCTTATGGCTGTAGCGGGTCTTGTATACGCTGGTCGTAACTTGAGTACGAAAACTCAACCACCAAAAGTTACTACCGAACCATTATTTGTAAATAGACCGGTCGTCGTTGAAGAGGACAATTTTGAACCACCCGTCGACGTTTCCCATAAACGGGAAATGAAGAACTTTGGTGACATAGCCAACCAGTCTCGCACTAGTGGTCAGGAAATGATGGACATGCGAAACAGGATGTATGATCACGGAAGGATGAACAACCTGTCCCCCATAGAGAAGGAGTTGGTTGGTCCTGGTTTGGGTGTCGGAGCCAATGTCCCAGCCACAGGTGGCTATCAACAAATGTTACGTGTCAACCCTGTTAATGTCGGTGAATACAAATTAACTACACTTCCAGGACGATCCGGTCCTGCAGCTGATCACACTGGTGGTAGGGCTGCGGTGGTCGGTCAGTTGACACACAACAAACCCGCGACGACGGCGCATATGCCTTCCCGTCTTCCCACTATGCCCGGGAGAGCTCAGGGTATGACTGGCGTTGTCCCCCGTAACGAGCACGAACGGACAAAGAAAACAACTAACCGTTCGGAGACTGGTTACCGCGGTGATAACCTAGGATTCAACGGTGCGAAGCGTGTCATCTCTGCCACAACTTCTGCCCAAGACCCCACACGTTTCAAGAGTGATAACAATGGTGGCCAGTTCATGCATTACAACCAGCCCGCTCCAGGGATTTCCAACTTTAAGGGTGGTTACACGAACACCGCCGCTGCTCAGATGAACATGAAGAATAACGAGCAGCTCATGAAGAATGGTTACCGCCCCGAAGATAAGCGTGGCAAGCCCAACCGCATGGGTAACCCTGGTCGCATGAATGTTCGTGAGAGTGCTCTGAAGCAGGGTGGCACAGTCACAGCTGTCCGTAGTGACACCAGCCGCATAGATGGTCGCATTAACGCCGCGAACGGTGGGTGGACTCAAAACTATCAACAGAAACCTTACCATCAGTTTAACGCCTACAAGGGACAGGGTAACCCCCATGTGAATAATTTGGAAATTGCCAAGAGGCAGCTTCAGAACAACCCCCTCGCGCATCAAATTTACCAGTAAAGTATTTACTTCTAAACGAAAACATTCATTAAAATATTGTGCCTATATTTTAATGAAGGTTCATAACTTTACGATCGACAGTAGTCAGAGGGACCCGACTCTCTATGTGAATCCGAATGATTACGTCGTGACCCTAGACGACGCTATCTATGACGTGTCGCAGATCAAATTGGTCTCAGGTCGTATACCTTGTCCACAACTATTAATAAATGAGTCGAATCAAAGTTTCAGTTATTCACAGGGTGGAACTACTTATGGAGTAACATTCCCCCCTGGAAATTACACGGGTACGGAGCTAGCGGCAATATTCAATTCAGATTTCAATATTTCTTACAATGCGTCAAAGAATAGCTTTGGTATGGGGACTCCCAATGGAGGCGATATCACTTTTTTATTCGCGTCTGGAAACGGTGGTGGACAATCGGCAAATACAAACATACATGAAATACTGGGTCTGCCACCCCTAGATATTGTAATGCCGGGTAATAATCAATTCGGTGCGGCTAATTTTAAAGGTCCTAATTCTCTAGTGCTTCGCATCTCATCTGGGTCCGAAAAGATGAATCAGAGTGTATACGTGTCAGAACCGTATTACACTGGACATATCCTCATGGACGGAACCGACTTCGTGAACGTGAATGGTTCCGAGGACAAGTTGACCCACGAATTCCATTCTGGTGCTCTTAAATCCCTGAAGGATCTTCGCATCGAGTTTTTTTATATGAGTCAAGGTCGTTTGATTCCTTATGATTTTAGGAACCAGAATCACGTCCTGAAATTTGAAATCACATGTTCTACGGACAAGTTGGAAAATCTTACTCCGATGAAAGAAGAACCAGTGGAAGAAGAAGAGGAAAAGGAAAAGGAAAAGGTGCCAAGCATAAGCATTCCTGATAAGAAGAATCTTTATGAATGGAAAATTGAATACATCTATATTACCCTAATTATTTTTACAGGTATCCTGTTGATACTCTCTATGGGTAAGAGGAAAGCCGCTTAGCGAGTAATCGCGTAGACGGGCTGGGCGGGCTTGGAGACACGGCCGTTGACGGCAGTCACGATGAGGAAGATCACAACCGAGAGGAGGGTGGTGAGGAGAGCGGTGAGGACATACTGAGAGCCACCGTTCTTGGGAACCTTAACAATCTGAGTGATCGACCAGCGAACAAAGTCCATCCAGGACATCGCCGCGGCGAAGGAGAAACCCGCAACAATGGAGTTGAGGGTCTGGGTCTGGAGCTCCTGGGAAACGAGGTTGACAGTTTCGATAGCAGCGGACATGGTGTTATATAGTAAGTCAGGAAAAAAAAATTATTCGAAAGATAGTTTCTCCTTTTCTACAATTTTTTTGAATTTCTTACCTTTGATCTTTTTAGAAAATATCTCTTCGTCGTCAGATTCATCCGCCGAACTTTCTTCTGATTCATATTTCTTGAAATGGTCTTCACCGTTGAACGACCATGGCTCAGGCTCCGAGATGCTCATTATTATTAATAGCATTTTTTAACATCTCTTCTGCCGGACTTTGTGGAATCCAGTTCTCCCAACTGTCGCGGGCCTGATTAATTTCAGTTAGTAAATGGTCCTCTCCTGAATATCTGATGAACTCGGGACACTCCTCTGGAGACACATCTTCTACAGAGGATTCATCCGAATCGGATTCGGAATCGTCATAAATCTCTGGCATAGTGCTGCCAACAATCTGTCCAACACGACGCATCGCACAGTATTTTATCGCGTATTCAACATCCTCGGGAAGAATGATGTCACGCCCACAACCCTTAGCGTATTCCCCTGCGTATAGCATACTCTGTTCCATGACAGGTAATAGAATGTCAATCATGGTGGTGATGTATTGATTAGCTGTATCGTCTGTATTACCGATAAGACCTGTTTGCATGAACATTTACAGTGTGTTAAGATTGTTTTATCCAGAATATAACGTTTATCAGGATGAGTTAAAAAAGATTTAATAAAACCCACAATAATACTAGAATGAATCTCCAGTTGAGGAAATTCAAGCCTGAAAATATGACAGATGATCGAGTCTGTGTCTTTATAGGCAAGCGGAACACTGGTAAGTCTACTCTGGTGAAGGATATCATGTTTCACAAGAAGCATCTCCCCGCTGGTATAGTTCTCTCTGGAACAGAAGAGGGCAACCATTTTTATTCGGAGTTTATTCCAGACCTATTCGTATACGGTGACTACGACAGAGACGCGATTGAAAGAGTCATGAGTAGACAACGTAAACTTGTCGGGGGTGGTAAAAAGAATTGCGGGGCTTTCATGTTACTCGATGATTGTATGTATGACTCGAAGTTTCTCAAAGATACCTGTATTCGTCAGTGTTTTATGAATGGTCGTCACTGGAAGATCTTTTTCATGTTGACCATGCAGTATGTCATGGACCTCCCACCAGCCCTCCGTGCCAACGTGGATTACGTTTTTATTCTCAGGGAGAACATCATTCAAAATAGAGAGAAACTTTACAAATCTTTCTTTGGTATCTTTCCTTCGTTCGACATGTTCTGTAAAGTCATGGATGCGTGCACCGAGAATTATGAGTGTCTCGTTCTGGATAACACTGTGAAAAGTAATAAGATACAGGACTGTGTGTTTTGGTATAAAGCGACCATGAGGAAGAACTTCAGGGTGGGAAGTGCTGACCTGTGGAGACTTCACAAAAAGATGTATAACCCCAAACATGGAGACATGAAGGAAGACGACGCCAAGAAGGCCACCCGTAAGACGAATCTTAAAATCACAAAGACAAAATGATTGCGTAATTTAATTTTATTCTAAAACATAGGAGTATATTAAATGGCGAATGACAACGTTATGACCATGAGCCTCTCTGACAATGGGGAGGGTATGGTGCCCCTGAACAATAATCAAACTACTTCTTTCAGGCAAAATGAAGCGTATATTCCACCTGAAAAAAATGTGAGTGAACATAAAGAGACGATGGATTCTACTCCCATTAACGATATCATGATGGAGCCCCCTGTGATGACAGAGGAACCAAGAATGCAGGGTGCCATGCCTCACATGACAGCTCCCAACCCCCAGGGTGCTTATCAGGTGCAGGCCGAGAAACCCGCCAGCAAGAACCCCTTCAACCTGACAGATGATCAACTCACCGCTGTCGTAGCTGGTGTATGTGCTGCCATCTCTGTAAGCAAACCTATCCAAGATCGTCTCGCGACCTCTATCCCCAAGTTCCTTAACGAACAAGGGGGTAGAAGTTTGGTGGGTCTTGCCTCCACCGGTGCTGTGGCGGCTGTCGTATTCTTCTTACTGAAGGATTACGTCATTAAAAATTAGGTAACATATTGTTCTTACCATTAGATTCCCAACCCATGTTACTGTATATGGATTTATCCATTCCAGCGAAATACGCAACTAAAGCTCCAAAGGCAAATGTCCCTAATAATAAGACACCAAGTTTCAGTTTCTTATCATTAGACGCCCTATTGTTCTTCATAGCCTCTCGTGTGTCGGGGGATACCTGGTTGATGAGGTATGTGAGAATGAACCCGATGAGTGTAGATACTAGGAAAAATCCGCGATCCACAGCGAGTTGAGGCAGTTTGCCGATGGCAAGCCGCATTAAGTTAGGTGCGATCAATGTCATCCAGAAAAGATTAATCACATAGCTTTTAGAAAATTGAGGGATGACTAGAACGATGTACATGGCAGCCCAGTAAGCTATGGCTGTAGCAAGGACAGAAAGAGGTGTCTTCATTAAACTTAACTGAGATTATTTGTCCTGGACATGCTGACCACAAAATTCCTTCCTCTCCGTGACCTTTTCGTATATACCCAGGTCTATACAGATGTTTCTCAACTCTTCATAATTCTCCCAAAACTTTGGGGAATGTGAATACTCTTCGACTGTGCAATGTGCGAGCTCATGGATGAGAACATGGAAAATTTCATTGGGCTCACCATCCAAACACACCACAATCTCACCACCCTTATTCGTATTTGTCCCAACACTGTTATTCATCCAGAGCTTTCCAGTGATGGGGATGTGACGCATGAGTATGTGAAACTTTTCATTGTTCGTTTCTCTGAGATGTTCCCTGAGTGTTCTATACTTTTCATTGACCAGTCTCAATTTCTCTGGTCTCTCAGCCCTATAGAAAACCAAAATCACGACTACGAGCAAAGTGATCAGAGGTGCGTTCATCTTTTATATACAAAGATAAATTTACTATACAGTTTTGATATTCGGTTGCCATTCAGACTCTCCCAACTTAGTAACTTGAACCCGATCTCCTCCAGGTGTGTCACGAGCAAGTCCTTATACGCGACAGGTTCTGATTTTGGACCATCAGCGTAGAACGGTGTATCAACGAGGTTGACGAATAGTTTTTCCCCAAATCCCCCATTTCCATGTTCTTTCAATTTGAAAAAATTACCAGCCTCATCCAAGTATGGTGTGTTGAAAATAATCTGCTCTGAATCTGGGATGATGCCTATCAATTTTCCATCGTGTTTGATTCTTTTTTTGATTTCACGTATCGAGCTATAGAAAAGCTCTCTCGTGGCGAAGATGTAATGCAGTGAAAAATTGAAGCAGACAATGTCATGTTTTCTATTTGGGCAGTTATGTATGTCACCCTCGTAGAAGTTCACTCTCATGTGCATATTCTTGGCTCGAGACCTAGCCTCGACTAAAGCACTCGGCTCTGGGTCGCACATATTTATATTCGCGCCACACCTATGCCATTTTTGAAGATCACCACCAAAACCACAACCAACATCCAAAATACTGTGACCCTCCTTTGTGACGGATTGTATCAAGGATCGCTTGGCCTCGTTATGGTTCTTACGAATCTCTTCCATGGTTTTCAATAGATCCATTCCTTTAAGAGTTGACTTAAGTATAAGAACTTAAAGTTTTGATCGTAACATTGATTATAATGTCTCTCACCCAAGATTATACTACTGTCCCCGGTCAGCTGTTCGCGTGCCTTTCTGTCGTTGGGCCTGAGGCTCCCCAGAAGAATGAAAAGTTCGGTGTCAAGATTCGTGGTGCGTTCGCCAACCGTGACGAAGCTGCTCAACACGCCAAGCGCCTTCAGAAAGAGGATCCCACCTTTGACATTTACGTAGTAGACATGTATAAGTGGCTTCTAATCCCCCCCGATCCCGCCGCAATCGACGACGTCCACTACACGAATGAGAAGCTTGAGGAAATCATGACTGGATACAAGGAGAACCAGTCCCAAGCGGCTCGTATGTTCCAGGAACGTAAGGATGCTATGATGAGTGACAAGAATCATTTCACCCCGGGTGACGACAACTCTAAGTTTTACACCAAGCCCGATGAATCCCCAGTTTCCCACCCAGCCGAGGTGCTCGAGCGTCTCAAGAAGGAGAAGCCCGATGCCCCGATGGAGGAACTCGTCAAGGAGGCGGATGCTATCGTGGCGGCGGAGTTAGAGGAACGACGCAAGCTACGCGAAGCGGAAAACTCCACAGAGGCCAAGCTCGGGGAGATCACAGAGGATGCGGACGAAGAGGTTTCCTCAGCGTAAAAAAAATAAATAATATACACATATAATAAACAATGTTAGGTATAATTCTGACTATATTAATGGTTGGAGCATTCTTTATTTTGTTTTTTAAAACACCATACACTTTAAAAAACAAAAAGGAAAAGGAAGAAGTTGTAGAAGAAGAGGTGGAAGTATCTTCGACAGTTGGATTTATCGAGGATACTGGATTGGATACATATGGTAGTGTGTTCGAAAAGGGTGATATGGGGACATTTATTCCCTACTCGACTATTCCAGATGATAATTGGTTGAGTGGATCACCGCATCTCAAGGAAATTGTTGAAGCTTAGGCGTATCTGAGTATGACTGGCTGCATAGTCTTACCCATGAAGAAGCCGAGTAGGAACACAGCGAATGCGATGATCCATGTAGACTTGTCTATATTTTTAAATAAATCATTCTCCTGTGGAGGAGTCTGAGATTGATACTGATAGTTCATCTCTTGAGGTTGAAAATAATACTGTTGCTCAGCAGGCACTTGTTGACTATTTTTTTCATTCTCTTCTTGGACAAGAGGATCTATGTCGGGGTCGTATTCTATGGGATTTCCAATATCAGTTTCCATTACTACAGTAGTTTCTCTTTTTTTTAAGCGTCTTCTGACTCACTTTCACCCTCATCATCAACCACGAAATCTTTGAGGTTCCCATTCTCATCCGCATCTTCGTCATAGTCATCCTCACTTTCATCGGAATAACACTCTTCATCTGTGTCTAGGTCAGAGCCTGCATCCGTATCATAGTCATCAGTGCAGTAGTCATCATCTAATACTGTTTCAGTAGGGACGAAAACAGTTGGCTTACGGATCACTCTACCCGATCTGGTATTCGTCATTTACCTTCAATACTTGATTATTGTTTAAGTAGTTTAATAATGTTTGGAGTCAATTTATGAGTTCTCGCTGTGCATTTTTTACATACGGGGCATGACTGTTTAATCTCATTCTTTTTTATAGTGTATGCCATCAATTGATCGTGACACGTCGAAGTGGTTTCACAGAACCTAGATGTTGTCGTAAGTTGTAAACCACCCTTCTGACGTTTGATATCGATAATCTTCGTGTCTTTGTCAACCTTCATCCACCTGTTCAAGAAGAACTCCATCTGTGACCTGACATTTGGTAAAGGTTTGTCAGTATACTTTACAACTTCTTTACACTTTTTGAGTTCTTCTTTGTCTGGGTAGAGGATCGATGTGATTTCACTGGGAAGCTCGTGTCTTCGTCCAACAAAATCCTTACAAAACCCATCTTTTCGCCCATCTAGGGTCGGGCATGTGCAGAAGCATTTCTGTAAAATTTGCTTACCACTGATCAAAAACCATACGTGGTTGGAGTTGTGTTTCCTCCTTATATTTTCACACCACTTCGACGTGCTGGATACTAAAAATGTATTCTTCGAACTGAAAATCTTTGTAATGTAAGCCTCACCCTGCCCCGTCATATTTTTACGGATGAATGTCTCCAACATGTTTCTCAATTTTGTGTCATAGAGTTCATTCTTCATCTGTTCGGCAGTGAAAGAACCCTCTTTCCGCTTGGAGTTTGCAAGATCTATGGAAATGGTAACCTCCTTATCTGTCCTGACAGCTGCTGATTTCAATACCGTTGTGTCTGGATTTGGTTCGATTCTCACGAGGGTAGACAAGGGCCATGTATATTTGAAGAGGGGTAGATACATTCCTTCGATAACACCCTTGTTCATTTTGTGAGACCAAGGCATACGGAACCCACTCCCCTTTGTTTTTCTATCCGGATTTCCATACACCGATGAATCAATAACGGTGTCCCACGAAACATCCCTATTGAAACTGAATAGGTCAGAGATTATGTAATCTCTCAGGTATACCGCAATATCCTGATTGACGACGAAGCCGGGCCAGTTCAGGTGCACACCAGTTTTGATCTTGGTTCCAGACTTTTTTGGTTTAGCCACAGATATGATACATTCCTTCCCCCCAAACTTCTTCACACATTTACATATCACTTCACAAATATCTTCAATCATGTCAATACCGAGACTATCATCATCTTTGTAGTCGATGTCAACAAAAAAATTATACGTGGTCGTCTTCTGCTCCACGACAAACAACTTTTCGTCAGCTTTTACAGCCTCCACATATTTATCATAAAATTCATTCAATCTATCAAACGGCACAGACAGGCAACCTCCGTCTAGGAGCACGTGTGATGGATTGGGGACTTTTTTCAGAAAGCCGTTTTGGGTACACCAGCTTTTAAACATATATTTTTAAGGATCCTCATCTCTAAACCATCTCATACATGAAACATCCTGATATTCTTTAGTTTTCGACAATTCCTTCTTAAAGGTCAAAAGTTCATAGACTGTCATTTTATCATTTTCCTTTATCCATTCCTGAACCTCAATGTCACACAGACCCCTGTTCTTTTCAAGAAGTTCTGAAATCTGTCTCAAAATGAAAGCCTTGGACTTCATTATTTTATAGAAAACTTTTTTCTATCCTGTGATTGAACACAGTTGTAAAATTCAGGGTTTTTTATGACATTGTCAACGATTAAATTCCAACGCTTACGTGAATTAAACTCCGGTAAAGTGTCATAACTCATATAATCGTTCTCGTCATGTGTTTTTCGGATTGGCTGGTTGTGAAGTTTCTTCAAATTCATCTTCGCCTTTTCCTCGTAGAACTTCTTGACCTGGTTGTGCTGCTCTGCACGGTTGTAGTCCACAAAAAATACAAATACGTTGTATTCAAGATCAACCGTAGCACTTTCCTGAACCGTGAATTTGAAATCTGTATACTCTACGTTTTTTAGGGACACTACACCCCGTGTCTCTTCCTCCAATTCTCGTAAGGCACAACGGATTGGATTTGCGATTTCTCTACGTCTACATCCACCCGTCACAAAAATCCAATCCTTGAACCTCCAGTCTCTCACGGTTAGAAATCTCAGTTGATCACCATTAAAGCTAACCGGTATCGCTATCGCCTTGTGTTTTTTCATTGCGCATTCGCAAGTTATAATATGTTGATATGTTTATTCCTCGGTTTTTACCTCCGACTCATCCTCCTCGAGTGCCTCCTTTTCGGGTTTCTCCACCCGAGGACGGCTGGGCTGGGAAAGATGGCGAACCATGTGGGCCGAAAAAACTTTGAGCTCGTCAACATCCTGCTTAGCCTTGTTGAGCTCCTTGAACAGGAAGATAACACCGGCGATGCACACGATGGTGGCGATGATAGTCATGGTTTCACGATCAATAGGAATCATTATACTTTTATAGACGAGTTTTGTTTTTAAGTTAAAACGCCCATAGAGGTCGTGTCGTCATTTGGACACTGGTATGGGCTTGTCGCGAACTGAACGGCTTGGTAATGCGTAGGTTGGCAGGACTTGTTGGTCGGTGGTGTGGGCTGACCGACAAACTTTTCGATTGTCCTGGATTTTGGGTCGTACGTCAATACAAAAACGATGGATAGGAGGAAAACGATCTTCCAAAACATTGTTACTATTACTATTTAGTTAGAATATAAAAGGCCACCCATACCATTTTCGATACGAAGGACGTTATAGTTTACGGCGTAGATGTCCTCGACAAAGTCCTGACCGGTGGACTGGATCCGAGCCGAGTCGAGGCGGGAGAAGTTTAGGGTGCCAGTGGGCTGGAGCTTTGCGGCATCGAGGCAGAAGGGGATGAATAAGAGCTGGTCACCCTTCACACTGGAGTTCGTCGTGTGGTAGTAGAGAGGGACCGACGTGAAGTGGGGATCCGCGAACTTGTAGTCCGAGATGTCGGTGCCGTTAATTTGGAGCTTCAGCTTGTTCGCCTTGTTGAGGACACCAATGGCGCCGCTCTTACCAGCCGCCAAATACTTGATGGGGTGGTTGAAGTTGAGCTCCTGAATCTTAGACTTGGAGCCGATGCTCTTCTGGACCTGGGTCATGAGCATGTTCTGGGAACCGGTGGAGAACATGGTGCGCTCATCTGTGTCGAGGTAGGCGTAGTTCGCGTAGATGTTCCACGAGTGGGACGCCGCGGACCCCCCCCAAGTGATACGAATCTCAACATCGTGGTACTGGAGAGCCACCAGGGGAAGGGCGGACTGCCAATTCTCACAGAAGGAGAAGCGGAGAGGGTAGAACTTCGCAGTCCCGGCACCGTCGTAGATACCAGCCGCTACAGACTTAGAGGACGAGGTAGCGGAGAGGGTAGGGGCGATGAGGGTGGAGTAGGTGGAATCTTGGGTGTCCACCACCTGACCACCAACGAGCAGCTCAACCTTGGAAATCAGAGCGGACCAGTCAGGGATAGGCTCTGTATCGGGGCCGGTCGAATCGTGGGGGGCCAGGTAGACGTAGTTGAGGAGATCACCCTTGCGCTCGAAGCGAACGGAGGACATACCACCGTTGCTGACGTTACCTTGGATGACCTGACGTTCGACAGTTTGGGAAAAATTGGTGTGACGTTTGTACGTGGAGCGGAAGAAGCTGACCTCGGGTGCACCCACGAGGTGAGCATCCTGAGCACCGACAGCTACAAGTTGGGCGATACCACCAGACATTTTATAATATAGTGAGACTTTATTTTTAAGCATTCTCAAGAGCTTCGATTCTTTTTGTCAAGCTGAAGACCACATTTTGAAGGAGGACAATTTGAGCGTTTTCTGATACTTCCACATCATTGATACTCTTGAGGTCGACATTTAAAGTGGTTCCCTTAGGTATGGATGGTTTCGTGGGCCACACGGGGTTTGTGGGGTCCTCTGTCACCGAGGGAAGGTCCCTAAGTGCGTGACGATACGCGACCCACACATCTCTCTCCTCACTCGAAATGTGGTAATCCGAAGAGAAAACCCAATCCACCTCGGCGAGGCGTCTGTTGCGTTCTTGGCGGAGTTCCTTGAGGGGTTGGGCATCGATCAACTCTTTGAGTTTGGCTTCAACTTGTTCTTTGCTAGGTCTAGGTATCGTATCATCATCACCCCATTCAATGTCTTCATATGTATTACCCCTTACAATCCACGATGTTCTATGCGTATCTATGGCAGATACCGCTTGCAAGATTGTAGGAGTACCAGGGAACATTTAATTATACTTTACATTTTATTCACCACCAATTTCCATTAATGTGATTGTAGCTGGCTGGTTACCACCATTACCCATGTATAAGTAACCTCCTGAAGGAGGGGTAGCGTATAACATCGCACGCAACTCATATTCACAAGCCAATACCGTATTCGGTGAATCAACAAAAGAGATATTTAAAAATACATGAGGATTACCAGTAATACCCCCTTTGTACCAATGTAAATCATGTGTCGAACCACCCCGCCCATACACTCTAGTATATGTAGTTCCTATTTTTCTCCATACTTGCATCCTCACACCGTTAGACGAACTATTATTGATGGTAAAGTAGGCCAATACGTTAAGATTAACATGAACTTTACTTGTTGTTTTTGTTGGGGATATAGAAAGCTTCAATCCTGTGGCGGAACTTAAAGGTATGCTACCACTACTCGCATTCGCACTGGAACTGTAACTCAAAAGTGAATCACCGGAATTGTGTTGAACTTGAATAACCGTCCCAGGCGCGTATATTGACCCAAATTGTCCTATCCCCCTCACATCCAACTGAGCTTCAGGGACTTTCCCGATGCCGACGGCCGTGTCGCTGATGACCATGGACCGCCCGGTTCGGCCCAAGTTGTAGAGTTTACGGACCTCCGAGGGTTCGAGGGCGACGTTGTAGAGTTTGAAGTTGGAGATAAGACAAGAAGAATATCGTAGAAAATTTGTAGATGTACCGAAATATATTTGATTTCCAGTTAAATTGAAAGTTTGTGGTGATGTGCCTGTACTCTGTGTGGGTTCTAAAACACCATTTATATAGACATCACACGTGTCAACAGACCATGTACTACTTGCACCATGAAAAACACCAGCGAAATGATACCATTCATTATTATTTATACGTTTTTGAGTTTCGATTCTATGATTAAATATATCAAACACTATATCACCCTGTGGATCAATAAGTAAACCAGACATCTGACCCGTGGCAGATGTTCCTATCGTAAATATCCACGTATACTCTGTGAGAGTTGATGTTCTTTTGAACCAGCCGGTTATTGTGTGTGCTGGTGTTCCTGTTCCGAGATTTTGTGTTCCGGACATGTACGTGCCTGTGGTTCCATCAAAAACAAACGCCTTGTCTGCTTCGGAATATCTAGCATTCCCGTGAAATGTCATGTGATTCCCCTTCCCCGAGATATCTGTAGGTGAGCTGTTAACGGTGGTATCGAAATCCAGCACCAACTTCTCGGGTCTCGGGGTTTCCGTATCCACGTCGTACCGCGAAACACGGGGCACATCGAGGGACCTCGTGAGGCTCAGCGAACCCTTATCGAGGGTCGTGGGACCGGGGGTGCCGAAATAAACAAGTTCACCCATTTGCCAATGCATATCGGATGTTCCACTTGCTGGATACCGGGCGGTTAAGTTTGTACACACTAATCTAAGATGTGAATAATATGTTTCTGTAGTTATATCAAAATAAGTGAGTGTGTTTGGTGGAGTTGTTCCAGCATAATCTATCGTGTCTATCTGATACCAATCAACACCATTGTTACTACCAAGTATAATACCCCGTTGGAGTCCGATCGATGAGTAGTTGGTTCTAGGTGCTGTCCCGACCCTTTTTAACTTTACAGGATATGGACACTCTAAATCTATCCACCCTCCCGAGAGAACACTTCCATCGTATAGGGTTGTTTTGGAAGCCGTGGATAAGGCTCCAAACGGTGTAACATCTGAATATCTAATTCCTACGTCTATCCAAAAAGTCGAAGTAGATTTATCAAATGCTTTCCACGGAGCATAAGTTTCACCACCTATCCCACCTAAAGCTGAAAACACACCGTGGCCCTCCACCAGCGTTTCATTCTTCGTCATCCCCCTAGGAGGATACTCTTGAATCCGCTCATCTCCCGCCAACTCAAGTTGCCCCGAGGGTTCGGTGACCCCCACGCCCAAGTGTCCCTTGTACAGGGTCACTTGGGACTTGGACCCCAAAAAGTAATCCTTTTGGTAGTCGTAGAGTTCCTTGACCTGCCCAGCATTGAGAGCCTTGGAGTAGAGACGGAAGTTCGCGATGGAACCGTTGAACGGAAGCTGTGCCGATGCAAAATATCTTTTCCCAATAATCATCTGTGGACTTGTAAGTGTCAATTCATCGCCAAAATCAGTACCCTGTTCCAATGTCTTGTATATTCGCTTTCCATTAATATACACGCCGCGTTTAGCAAGAGTTGCACCACCACCTTCATATGTATACGTGACGTGATACCATTGATCTTCTATGAACACATCAGTTGTTTTTGCTTCGTTCGACCAATGTACAAACCACATAGTTCCATCACTTCTAATCAAAAAATTTGTAGCATTATTTGTTGTTTCATCTGCTCCATTAGAAGAAATACTGAAAATTGCCTGGTGTGTACCATTACCTGTATACTTAAACCATAAACTTACCGTATGCACAGCGTCATCAGTTAATCCGACTGCACCAGCATTTATATAGTTACTCGCATTTCCATTGAACGTGAATGCTTTGTATGTGGAATCAAAGCCAATAGTTCCATTAACGGTTCCATCTTGGTCTCCACCCACCTTATCGACGACCCCACCAGTTCCGGTGAAATCCGAAGCCTGTGTGTAGTCCTTCGCATCATAGTAGACCTCCAACTGGGTCCCCGTGGTCGCCGGCACGTTGTACACGGACTTTAGGGTGGTGTCTAGGGAGCCACTGCCTTCTTCGTGGCCGTAGTATTCTAAACCATTAAATACAGTTTCGTTGTGAGTGGTCCCCCCGACACCCGTTACGACGAGTGCTAAATATTTATAAGATTTTGTAGCATTCGCTATAAACCTTTTTTCATCACTATCATTCACAGGAAGTATGAAATCATTTGGTGTCCAATTGGTTATTTCCGTCCACTTAACGTCATCGTTGCTACCGTAAACATTCGAGAACGCTGGAAATTTCGTTGCATAATCTGTAGAACCCGGGTGTGGACGAATAACAATGTAATTTAATCTGATTTTATCTGGGAGCTCTAGTTTAACGTATTCACCATATTCTGTATCCCCCGATAAACGCGTTGCAGTACCGAGTGTTGTATTATATCTATTATATGAACCTTCTACCACAGTATAATTTGGAGTGCCGTCACTAGTTCGTGGAGCCCACGAAGTCAGACTACTTGTATAGGATTTATCGAATAGTTCCCAAGGTTCTAAACCACTATAATTTACACCACCCTGTGAGACCACATACCCACTCGTCGCGGATTCATCGTTTTGGGTCATAGCCACCTCCGGGTACTCCCGCAGGGGTCGATCGTGGGGTCCCGTGTATTCCGCTACCACGTTGGATTCTACAGAGATTTTGGGCTTGGAGGTGTAGCTCACATCACCACCGATCTCAATGTTGGAGGTGGCCTTGAATGCGGTCGTGGCATTCGTAAACTGTAGCGTGTTGCTGGTGGTATTCGACACATTGGAGACACTCTGGAGTCCGTGCGCCGCCCCAACTGTGATACCACCCACGGTGATACCCTTGGCGTGGACGTTTCCTGAACGAACGCGGAGGTTGGCGTCTTCGATGTTGAGGAACCTATTCGATCCATTCGCCGACATATCTACTATGGGGGGAGGTTTTTTTAAAGGTGAGAAAAGTCCGCAGGACTTTGTTTGATACTTTAGAAACTCTGAGACAGTTTGTAAAGTTTGGGGTGGGAACGAGTCCTACGAAATTAAAGAAGTACGACTTCTACGAAGTCGGGGCAGTTGGCCACACGGGGTTC
>Ga0213862_10000038_pt1 | contig 46960 bp, 72 predicted proteins | sample PICome_7_FD_160092 | JGI IMG/M metagenome (GOLD analysis project Ga0213862, IMG submission 160092) | Coastal seawater microbial communities near Pivers Island, North Carolina, United States - PICO266 | ecosystem: Environmental > Aquatic > Marine > Coastal | place: USA: North Carolina... | reverse complement strand
TTTGTTTACTTCTTTTTCATATTCAGCATCCGTCATATTGAGTGCCCGTGCATTCCTTTTTGATATACCATATCTTCTGTCCATGGCAAATTCAGATTGCTCAAGTAAAGTTTTAGACCTATTATATTTCATAAGTCTACTAATCTCCTGTATATGTATTTGAGTATTCTTGTCCATTACATATAAATACATTAATTTAACTTATTAGCCCTGCCTCGTGTTATACCTGTCTCCCATTTACTATTTTGGTCAATCATATTAGCCTTACCACGATTAATATTGTTTGACCATACAGTTATGGTTATTTGATTAGCTGGTCCACGAGATATTCCTGTTTCCCATGTTGATACATTTGCATTTGTTGCTGATGAATCACCTCCCGTATCTCCACCACCTGTGTCTGCACCCCCTTCTTCTTGTTCTGTCATTTCTTCGTCGGCAGGAAATTGTTCTTCACCGTATATCTCAGGATGTTGTAACCCATATTTTTTTAGAAACTCACCCGCTAAAGCGTTTGCTTCATCTTCAATAGGTCCACCAACATTTTGTACTTTACCTTTTAATTCTCCTTCTTCATTTTGATGGTGGTGTACTAACTCATGAGCAACTGACCTCATAATGTCTTGTAACGCCCTTTCTTTGGTATAGACAGTGACCTCCGCATTTTCTATATCTGCATTTTCACCATCTTCGTACCTATAAACCGCTGTAGTCTCAACTTTGGATTTATCTTCAGTATAGTCAATACTAACTTCATTTTTTATACCTAACTCTTTTACAACTAAATCAACAAAATTCTCTAAATGTTTTTTGTCTTCAGCAGGAAATACTGATTCACCTTCAGTGATATTCATCAACGACTTAATTCTACTAATGTCTTCTCTGAGTAAATCCATATTCGATAAATATGAAAAAAAGGTCATTTATTTTGTTTGAATAAATAATTTTTCATATATTTGACTTATGGAAAACAAATACAACATCGGTCAAAAAGTATTCGTAAGTTATAATTCACTAAATGAGTATGCAACCATTACAGATTTAGAAGAAGTAAACGGTGAAGTTATTTACTACACAGATGATAATATGTGTTATCCTGAGCGTTGTTTGTTTAATAACAGTCAACAATGGATGTTTACTGAAATACAAGAGGTAGGTAAAGAAGAAATGAATCGTAGATTCATGAGTTTTTTCGACGTATAATTATTGAAACGCACATGATGGTGGATAAGTACATGGTGGTACGCCATAGTTGTTTCTTTTTTGTCTCTGATTAACTTTTATGATTGTTGTAATTTCATGAGCACCTCCACTACCAGGTCCTAACTGTGAGGTAGTTAAGTCATAACCGTAATGAAATACTAAGTCACCTGTATCAACACCGAAGTTGAATATTACGGCATCTCTATAAGAATACCCTTCAACAAATCTAAACCCAGCACCTATCAAAAACTTACCTGACTTTACATTATTATTAACTGTAAGTTGTGATGCTTCACCCTGACTTAGGTATGAGAAAGACGGCATATATATAACGTTCTTTCTTCTATCAGTTGATTGGTCTAAATGGATATGTCCACCACCGTGAACTCCTAATTTTACCGGCAAGTAACTTTCACCAAAGATTAATGACTGGTTTGGTTCATTTACATGATTAGCGGCAAAACCCATATACCATTTATCTGAGAAAAACAACACACCGGTACTCAAGTCAAAGTAATGAACTCTTAAACCATTCATAAATGGTTCATTGGTTGCTGTTGTAAACGACTCACCATTAAACGAGTCCTCAAAGAATAACTTATCGTTATCTATAAAGTTTTGTTTATATCCTAACTCCAAACCTAATTTAACATTTAGTTTGTGAGATAGTTTTTGTTGATTACTATAAAAAGTAGATATAGAGTTAAGTGAATATATTCCATTCCCCGACCTATCATTCATCAATGTAACACCAAACCCACTATTAATGGATGGTGCATATTCCTCATAACTTAAAAAACTTGTAACAAACTGATTACCTAACGCCGGCCATTGATTTCTGTATGACATCGTTAGTTCGGGATTACTATATGAACCCGCAAAGGCAGGATTCAAATACAACTTATTGTTGTTAATTTGCGAAAAAGATACGTCCTGTGATAATCCTATGTAGGATAACAGGAAAAATACGATTGATAATGTGTACTTAAACATATCTATAAATATAAAATTGATAGAATAAAATTTTGATAATCAACTAAATTGACTTATATTTGTGATATGAAAAACCTCCTCTACCTTCTTACCCTCACTATCTTCTCAACCGGTTGTTACCAATACGCAGAACACACCTACCCAACACTCGACGGTACTTATATTCTTCGTAGTATCACCATTAATTCAACCGACATGTTGGATTCAGAAATCAGTGATGAAACTCACGATGACCCAATGACTGTTGTGTATCCAAACCCTATCGGTCCATTGGATACCATGAAGGTAAATAAGACTCGTATTAGTATCAGTGGTAATCAACTGTTTGCGGGTTACTACTTGTCTAACGGTGGTGACCACTGGCGTTACACCTATGATATGAATATTACACAAGATTTTGTAACAGGTCGTTGGGTGAATATGAATGTTCAATATAACACACCAGGTTTGAATACGTACCGTCACTACTTGATTATTGAAGATGGTCTCGAATACATGGTTCTCGAATGTCCAAAACAATATGAGGATGGTGTATGGGGAAATGAGTATAGTTACTCACTAACTTTTTACCGAGAAGGTGCATAAAAAAGAGGTCTTCGGACCTCTTTTTATTTTAATAATCTTTTGATTCTTTTGATGTTCTCAACAAATCTTTCAGGGTTATCTTTAGCCCAATCCTTAACAAAATCAGGTAAACCTGAGTTTTCTATTTCTTCTTTTACGTTGATTTTACGTACTTTATTTTCTGATACGACATCAGGTACCATTACGTCACCAAACGATGTGTGTAGTCTCGATTTTAACTTAGGTGTGGGTGCCACAAAGGTAATTTCGAATCCATTTTGATTAGCCCATTGAATTACTTCTTCAGGGTTTAGGATATCTTGTCTTTTTTGTGGGAATTTTTCTGATAGTTTTTTTGGGTTTGATACAATAGCGGCAATCTTAAAAGATGGTGTTACGATAATAACTAATTTTTGAACATCTAAACCAAAAATTCTTTCTTTTCTAAGTATTACTTTACCCAATAACTTTGTGATAAACTCCTCATAATTACTCTTTTGTCTCTCCTCTTTTTCGGGCATGTTAAAAGATGCTGACTCATTTCTCATATGTTTGTTGGTGCCCATATCTATAAATAGTCTTATCTATATTCTGCGTCAGGTAATCTATCCTCAAAAATTAGATAATATTCATTTAAAAACGCCATCATTTCTTCATCTTCGATAAAGAAATCTTCTTCTTCAAAACCAAAATCAAAGTCTTCATCGTCCCCAAAAATATCTGAAGGGATGAAACTTGTACCATACCCAAAGTCGTTAAGGTGGTGAAATTCGATGGTATCAATACGAACCATATCTTCTTCATCAGACCTTAACCTAAACTCTACCTCAACGACATTATTGTCTTTGTTAATAAAGTTTGATATTATTTCTATGACTTCCATGTAATTATAGTAAAAATTTATTTATATTACTTACACATATCTAAAAAAAAATGAAAAGACAATCTATCTTAGATGAATACGAGTTTTCTGACGGATGCCTTAGGGTTATTTTTACCTTTGATGAGAAAGAATATATTGAAGATTTCATAGATGAAAATAGTTTTGAGGAGTATATTGAAGACTCAGGTCGATTAGAGTACTTCGAAGATAGATGGGATGGGTGTACTGAATCACATTACACTAAAGATTACACTCTAGATTACTCGGAATGGCGTGATGAGTCTTGTGAAAGTGGTGACATTTTAGATTTTCTTGATTATTATTATAAGACGAATAAAGTTCCTGAACCGATAGAAGAGTGAAATTAATATCTACATCTTTTGACAATGTATATTTGATTGAAGAACCCTCATTTGAAGATGAAAGGGGGTACTTTATGGAAACATGGAATGAAATGGGATATTCTAATAAGAAACTTCTTAATGATATCCCGTCTCTAAAAGCTATACAAAACGATAATTCGTTATTCTCGACTTTATTTGTTCAAGATAATCTTTCTGTTAATAAAAAAGGAGTGTTTAGGGGTCTACACTATCAGGTGGGTAACTTTTCACAAGCCAAACTAGTAAGAGTCCTTAAAGGTTCAGTAGTCGACTTTATTGTAGACTTAAGAGAGCAATCTAAAACCTATGGTAAGTTTGAGTTCTTTGAATTAAATGAAAGAAATAAATTATCTCTGTTCGTTCCTCCTTATTTTGCTCATGGTTTCTTATCTTTGGAGGATGATACAATATTCACTTATAAATGTGGTAATTACTACCATAAAGAAAGTGAAGGTAGTGTAAACTACACCGATAACGTTATTAGACACATACAAAACAATAAAGAAACGATACCTGATGTTATTCAACTATTTATCCCCTATGAAACTGAGATGGACCTCATTATTTCCGAAAAAGACAGAAGCTCACCAAAGTTTCTACATCGAAGACATGGATGAGTACGAGTTATTTAGTCACTGTGAAAAGATAATAGATTCAGTTACAAAAGAAAAACAATACGATTCTACTTTACGTTATATTGAATTGTATTATAATAAAACTGAAAACTTTGTCTTATACAATACGTTGTTGAGAAAGCTTAACAACAAAAAACCCCTCTTAAAGTGAGGGGTTTTCTTTTTATAAGAACTTTTTAAATCTGTCAAACATTTCGTTGATTCGTTCTCTATCTTCTATAAAAGATTCTCGTAAATCCTCATCAACTTCTTCATACATCGAACCACATTCTTTACATTCACCTTCTTTCATTTCAGAACCACATTGTTCACAGGTCTCTTTCTCAGTAATTTCACTCAACTCACCCATAGCAATAGACCTTAATTTTTGCATAATTTCTGATTTTGGGTTCATTCCGCCTCTATCCATTATTTTGGTTCTCTCTAATTCTGCGGCGTCTTTTAATGAAAGACCTGCTTCTAAACTAGGTTTAAGGATATCCATAATATGTTGGTCAATGTGGTTTTTATATTCATCAGTTGTTACTCTACCGTCACCGTCTCCATCAAAATGTTTATGTAATTCTTCAGGAGAAAGTTCACCATCTTCATCTCTATCGGCACCTTCATATAAATCTACGTCCATAGCACCTTCTGAGTCGAATTGGTAAGCCGGTACCTCATCTTCATAGTCTGCAGTTATACTACCGTCAAACATTGACATAATCGAGTCGATATCCATTCCGTATGAATCGTCTGAGTATGTCATGTCCTCATCACCGAATTGGTCAGGACCACCTGATTCAAAATCATAAGCGGCTTCTACATCTGATACATCCATGTCATCAGCGACGTATTCTTTAACTTCCTTTTCATTTACCACTGACTCATTAACCAAATGGTTTCTGTATTGTCCAACTTCACCCCTGTTGTTTACAGTGATACCTTGTGAGTCTGTTGGACCTTCGTCTTGTAATAATGGTTGTGGACCTGATGGTATATTACCAGTAGCATATCCGTTGTAGAATGCTGAGTGTTGTTGAAGAATTGAATTCTTTTCTTCGTCTGACATTGTAGAATAACCTCTCATGACTTTTTTTTATATAAATATGTGATTTTACTCAAATATTTTTGACTTACTGTATAAAATTTACTATGTTTAAAACAAAAATGGATAAAACTAAATACTTCGATTTTGCTGAGGGGGCGGTGATGTTAGACGGTTTTGATGACTGTGTAGTCGGTGTCTCTGAATCTTTCGGAGAAGAACCTCGTCTGATATACTCAAAAATACAAATAATAAAAAAACTAATGGAGGATATGACAGAAGATGATGCAGTTGAATATTACTATTACAATATAGTCGGAGGTTATTTTGGTACACAAAACCCGATTTTTATTCAAGATAATTTGGATTGATTGATATAAAGTCGTATATTTGTTTTCACAAAAGAGAACATTATGACCGTACACGAAATCAGTAACTACTTCAATCAGTGCCCAAACATGGAAAAGGCTTATAAAGAGCACAAAAACATTGGTCGGTTGATTCGTAGTAACGTATTTAAGTACACTAGCACTCGTCACTGGGATAATATGGACTTACTTTACAAAATCACATATATTAAGGTCAGTCGTAATGATGACTTGTTGGTCAACATCAAAGTCTCAGGTACTATGGGTCGTTCTTGTTGGCGTAGTAAGGAAAATACTTGTGTTACTGATTACGTTAAAATTAATCACTCAACCTCTCGTCGTCGTAATGACGATATTCGTCGGGCGGTTCGAAATGATGTACAAAAGTTTTTCCGTCTTTTTGGTATGGACAGTTACAAGGTTGAGATTGGTAAAGTTAAAGTGTGTAAGGAACTTTAAAGTTTCATCATAAAGTACCTCAGTGCTAACGGGCCTAATTTCCTTAATTCTCGATTAATATTATTAGTGCTTAGTTCTTGTTCCTTATCCTGTAGGTTTCTAAACGCCGCAGATATCATAACCTGTTGTGACTTCTCCGCAAGTTGCAACAGGTTTTCTTTTTCATCTTCATCTTCAATCTGTTGGTAACTATCCTGTAGTTCTTGTATCTTTAAGTATTTTTCCAAGAAGTCTCTACCACTCCAAGTAAAATCAGGCGATTGCATCATATTAACAATACCACTGTCTCTTAACGCTATTAAGAAATTAAAGATGTGACCACCATCATCGGATTGTAAAATCGGTAATAATGGTTTCATATCGTCAATGAAACTTTCATTAATTGTGGTGATAGATTCAGGGTATGTATCACCTATAGTACCCTCATTCTTATCAGGGTAATCTGAGTTCTTTAATATATGTCTCAGTAAGTTCAAAGAACCAATTCTTTTGTCGTTAGTGTCTACAACAGTCCATGGAACTTCACCTTTAGCTAAATCAAAAACTTTTTCTTTATACTCAGTATAATCATCCCATTTTTCTAAAGACTTTTCATCATTAGGTGAGAACTTCCAATATTTTAGTGGAGATGACTTCCTTAAGTCAAATCTTTTTTCCTGAGTTTTAGGAGTTATAGATAACCAAAACTTATATAGGTCAACACCTTTACTAACCAATGACTTCTCAAAATCGTTTACAGTGTTCATAAACTCTTCATATTCCCCTTCTTCACCATAACCCATAACAGGTTCCACAATTCCTCTATTATACCAACTACGGTCAAAGAATGTGATTTTACCGGGTTCTATATGTTGTGAATATCTACCAAACCAATCTTTTCTCTCTTCGGGAGTTGGAATCCCTAATGCAACCACACTGTAGTATTTTGGGTCTAAGTATTTTGTAATGGTTCTAATAGTTGAACCCTTACCTGCGGTGTCTCTGCCTTCAAAAACTACTGCAATAGATTTACCAGTTTCTTTAATATGTTCTTGTAGTTTTAATAACTCAACCTGTAAGGGTAACAATTCTTTTTTAAAGGCCTTTTTACCTATTACAGACTTTTCAGGCTCTTCACCCCCATAAACTAACTCATCTTCAACATCATAATCATCATCCTCAAATGAGGTATTTTCTCTATTTTTTACCGAATTAACTAATCTTTCCAAATACTGTCTAGCGTTTGTTCTTGGATTACCCGACTTTAAAAACTTTCTCTCTAAGTTCCTTAATACTAAATCAGTGATATCTTCATCAGTTAACTGAGAAATTAAATCCTCCATTTCTGAGGGGTCAATGTCCTTAGTTCTTAACACATCTGATAAATCTTTTTTAGATTCATCCATTTGACTGGGTAAATCAATCAATCCTTTTTCTTTCATAATTCTGGCTAATCTGTCCCCATATAAATCAATAACTCTTTTTAAGAACAGGTCAGGATTTTTTCTAATATATTGAATTATATCGAATCTAATATTTTTTGCATAACTACCAAATAAATCAGATATTCTATCATCTTTTCGTGAGGAATCTTTTTTATAATGTAGGTTTTTAATTTCTTTATCACTTACCTCAGGAAAAGTAATTCTATTACAAAATCCACCTACTTTGTCTTGTGGTATTGAAATTGAATAGTTACCCTTACCTGTTTTATAATTATCTATAACTAATTTTATTAGACTTTCAGTGTCAGTAACACAATACGAAATATCATTCTCATTTAAAATCGAAAAAATCCAATTAAGTGATTCTGAATTACTGTCGTTTCCTGAAGTGTTGTCGTATTCTCCAACGACGAAGGATGTTTCTAACATTATTCTTTTATAGTTATCGAATTCCCTACCCATATTCATTAAATCTATAGGTCTTTTTAAATCATCTATCTCATACCCATCTTCAATAAGTTTTATTTTAGCGGCCTTAAAACCGCTCGATAATGAGCCTAAATCAAACCTTTCACCTGGTTGTGTTAGTTTAACTGAATAATACTTATCACCTATTTTAATGTCTTCTTTCCTTTGTGATATTATTGGTTTTCCTCCTGTTAATCCCGCCAATAAACCTTCAAAATTAAAACCTCTACCATCTTTATCTCTTTTAAAAGATAAAAAATACTCGTAAAATCTAATTTTATCTACTAATCTTTTTAATTCAGTATTTAAATCAATTCCGTCATTTATGTTAAAAAATGGAATTCCCTCACTTCTAAGAATTCTTTTTATTACGTTACTTGATGACATCTTTGTTTTAGGAATAGGTCCAACAGTCGACATTATTTTACTTAATGATGTGGGTGATGCACCAACCTCCTCTTTTATTATGGATTCGTCATCTTTTAACCACACATCTTCATCACCTACAAGATTAAGAGTTCTTCCATTATCCCATTCAACATAATATAATGGTTCTTTACTCCAAGGGTCACTACCTTTTCCTATGACAGTACCCTTTGTACCGACAGTAACTGGAGAATAAGGGTCACTCATTACAATGAGAACAACTCTATCTCCCTCTTCTAACTTAGGATTGATTTTAGAATTCATAAAAAAATACTATTTACCATAAATATACCAACAAGGTTAATATTTATAGTTATAAATTAAATAATGAAAGTAGTTTTAACAGAGGAACAGTATCGTATGGTATTGAAAGAGGGATTTGGTGAACAAGTCAAGAACAAACTATCTAAGTCGAGTGAGTTTCTTAAGAATGTAGTTTCTGACGTTACGCAACAACTTAAATTCGATTTTAGATTCCTTTTAACTTATGGTGCCGGTATCGGAGCAATACTACAATCAGTATTTGATTATTTAGAAGGTAACTTTCAGGGATTAGACCAAAATCAAATTGCGGGTTTATCAATTATGGCAATTGCCGTTGTTTTTTATGAAAACAAAGACTATCGTGAACAAATTAATAAATTAGAGTCTGAGGATTTAGGCGGGGAATTTAGAAAAGCAGTAAGATACACTCAAAGACTAAGAGAAAAATTCGCACACCTACTCAATGTCTTAGGTCTTTCAGTCCACAGAACATCTAATATTCTTTCTTATAGTTTTTTAGTCCCATTACTTTCTATTTTAATTAGTGTAGTAACAGAACACGGAATTAATTCAGACCAGTTCGAAATGTTTGTAGAATCATTAGCAACTTCAGCGATGATTGCAGTACCCGGTGTCGCAATTAGGGATGTCCTATCTAAGGCCGCTGAGATTATTCAGCAAAAAGGTCTCAAGTAAACTCAAACTCTTTATCAACCATATAGTAATGGACATCCATTGCCCAATACACAAATTTTACTTTACCCTTTTCCCTTTCTTTACCAATCTGTTGTGACTTCTCTTTATCACCCATAATCACACCCACAATTTTTTTACCTTTAGGTAAATCCAAACCTTTATGTGTATTCACAACAATCGGTTCGGGTTTGTCAAAATCATTCAAACGTTTAACCAACTGTTTTTTAGACCCACTATAGGGAAGTCTACGTGTTTTACAGTGATTTTTTAGTTCTACGAGTGAGAGTTTGTTGTAATCCATAAATCTAATTTACGGATTTAAAGTCACAATTCCAAATCTTTCCTAAGTTGCTCTAAATCTGAACGTAGTATTTCATCTCTTTCGATTGAGTCGCTAGCCTTCTCAAATCCCACATCTTTTTTGTTTCTTGCTGAATAGTTAGTACCTGTCCCATACGCTTTATTATGTGAACCTGCGGAATCTAAACCTTTTTCTAATCGTATCAATCTCTTGTGTAATTCCTTCAATGATTTTTCTACGTCAGACCAATCATTAATTTTCTGTAATATAATCGTGTCAGATAAAAATTCAGGTAAGTCATAATCTACGACATCTGAGGTGTCACCATATAGACCCTGCTCAGAAATCAAGTTCTTGATTACTGTGTTTAATTGAGTTTCTGTTAATTTAATCTTCATCTGTATAATAAATATTAATTATTTTCTATTTGAATACCTTTCGTTGTACTTTTGAGTTAAAAAATCTGTTAACTCATCAATATCCTCATCACTCAAATTGTGAACACTTTTATTTCTGTTAAACCAATCTCTAATTGTATTTTCAATCGGTTCTTTCTTTCTTAGTTTATTTACTCGTCTGAATCCCGCTAATTCAGCTGGAACCTCATGAGGTTGTTTGTAGTAATCTTTACCTGTAGGTCTTTCATTTTCTCGACCTTCATATGGGTCTTTTTCATCTTCAGGTCTCCAATGTATTTGATAGATATGTTCTATTTCGTGAGTTACTATGTCATTTAAATCTGCAATAACATCATACATAACACCAGGTAAAAAGTTAGGGTTAATAATTAGACTAACTTCAATTGTAAAACCATCATCTACAGTTTTACCATCAATCATATATTCATCTTCTAACATAGGGTCTAAATTATAATTAAACTCTATCGAAAACTCAGGAATATTCTTAAAGTCGTATTCAAAGGTATCTCCATCATCTGAAAGTTCTTCAGGTAGATAATACGTTCTTGTTTCTCTTGTTTTAATAATATTTGTTAGTGTTCTAACTATTTCACGAACAGGAGCGTCCGTAACACTACTCTCAACAAGAACACCCTCTAAAAGTAACTTACCTCTCTCTTTTAAATGTTCTTTAATTTGAAATACTAACTCCTCAACTATTGTATTTGGATTCTCGTCTTCATAAAAACCGGTTTTAATTCTGAAGTAGTTTTTACTTACCAAAGATTCTGCATAAGGAATGTTGTTTGTCTTAACGACAACCATTTCCATTATACCGTCATAGTAATCTTTAAATTCTTCACTCATCAAATTCAAATATAATATCGTCAATCTTTAAATCATAGTCTTCCATACCGATTAATTTTGCAATCTTTTTAAAATTGTTCTCCCATCTACCACTACTACTTTTGAATTTTTCTTTAAACATATCGGCGAGACCTTCAAATTCGGGGTCCCTAAAAAGTTTAGACAAATCGAAATCACCCTCACCAAGGTTCGCATTTTTTAGTACAACATCACAAGTTAACGCCTTATAAATTCTACCCATACTATTCATAACTGAAAACTTTTTAGGTATAAATTTAATTTCACCTTTTAACGGCATCGGGTCAGAAAACAGTACAATTTCAGTATTTATAGGTCTAAAAGTTGATAATAGATGTAACCTATCTTTAAGAATCTCAGAGTCTGTTTTTAACCCTTCAATAGTTTCATCTCTATTTTTAATTACGTCATCGGCATAATAACCATCAGGTTTATTATAAAGATAGTTAGGTAAATCGATATCTAATTCCATAACAAATAAATATTACAAACTTTGTAACATTTCAATAAGTTTCGGATGTGGGTACACATCAAACTTATCTTTTCTGAAATTCGTATGTGACCATATACCTTCTCCACCCTCATTCGCTAATGGTTGATATTCGAACGGTTTCCACTTCCCTCTTTTAGCATCGGTATATAATCGAACAGCATAATTGGTATTTCTACCAGGTAGACCGTCTTCCACTAAAGGTTTTCCATTCATACCTAAGTAACCCTTACTATTTAAGAATTGTTGTTGTTCTAATATAGGTTTATTTATGATTGTATTATCTACGTCTTCAAACAATTCATTAATACCCTTACAAACATCTATACCATATTTTTCTGAAAGGGAATATATAAGATACTTTGTTGACTCTAATTGTTTGTCTGTATAATTATGATAGTACCTATACCCCCTCCAATTTTTACCTAAATCAATAACATCTTCTTCAGGTACTTTTGAGTTTACGTAAGTAAAAAACTGACCGTCCTGTGTCTTTGTAAGAGGTCCGTAGTTACATATCTCAATACCTAATGATTGTTTGTTTAATTGTGAATTATTTGAATGTTTAGTACCTAAATGGTGTGCCCAATATTTTAGGTCTAAAGCTTCAACAATAACACCATCCCATGTGGTGTCACCATCTCTTGTCGATTTGTTACCTATGACAAAATGTGTTGCAACTCTGAGAGATTTACCTCCTTTAGTCTTATCCCTATCCCACGCAGAAACTACCCAATCAGGTCTGTGACTTCCTGCCGTATGATGTAGAACGATAGACTTTTTCTCGGTTTCCTCAGGGAAGTATTCATCATCTGGTAGGTGTAATTTCTTTATCTCCATACTTATATTATTATATTATATAAATATGAAAAAGTTTACTTTAATTTTACTGTCACTCTTCTTAGTTAACAGTTTATATTCTCAAGAAGTAAGAAATATTGTAACTAATACATTTATTATCAAATACTCAGAAGAATTAGAACAACCCCTATATGTTTTCTATAATGTGTTATGTCCAAACGGTGAAGCTTCACGAAGCGGATTAGACTTTAAAAAATATGATGGTGTTCATACCTCTAATAATGAAGACTATGTTGATAATGTGTGGGATAAAGGTCACTTAGCACCCGCAGCGGCATTTAATTGTGATAGGGAAACTTTAAAAAGTACTTTTAGTTACTTAAATTGTGCATTACAACATCAATCACTAAATCGTGGACCTTGGAGAGAACTTGAGGAATTCGAAAGGAATCTCGCTAAAATATATGATAAGGTAAGTGTAACTGTTGAATGTCACTTCAGTAGTGGTTCAACAAAACTATCTACAGGAGCAACAGTCCCTGATGGTTTTACAAAAATAATTAAATGGGACGGAAGAGAAGAGTGTTTTTACTTCCCTAATGATGATGTTAAAGGTATTAATTGGATTGAATTTAGAATAAATTGAGTTGGCTATTGTCTAATAAGATATTTATTACTAAATTTATAAAAAAATATTTATGAAAGTTAAACAAGGTGATAGTGTGAAAGTCCATTACGTAGGCACTTTAAACGATGGAAATGAATTCGATAATTCATATAAAAGAGGTTCCACATTAGATTTTCAGGTCGGTGCAGGTCAAATGATTAAAGGTTTTGACAGTGCAGTCGTAGAGATGACAGTCGGAGATAAGAAGACTGTTAATATCAAACCTGAAGAAGCGTATGGTGAGAGGAAAGAAGAAGCAATTATGACAGTCGCTAAGGAAAACTTCCCACCCGATTTTGTGGCGGTTGAAGGTGAGATGGTTCAAGGTCGTACCGAAAACGGACAACCAATCAACGCACTTATCATCGAAGTTCAAGATAACGATGTTATTCTCGATATGAATCACCCATTAGCTGGTGAAGAATTGAATTTTGAAATTGAGCTTGTAGAAATTTCTTAATTCAAAAAATATTGTTATCTTTATCATAAAGATTTTAATATCAAAACATGAGCAAAATTTCTTATGACGACTACTTGGGTGATGACCCGTTTTTCTCACCTTGTATTCATTGTGGATGTCCTGAATTTCAAATGGATTGGGATGAAATGATTTACAAGTGTTCTGACTGTCACAAACCCATTGAAGCAGATACGAGCAACTATGGAAAAGAAAAAAAACCCAAAGAAGGTGTTAAAAAATTTAAAGGAGAAGAGTAAGTCATTAGATTGGAAAATAGACTACTCCAATACCTCAGATATCGGATATCCTGATAAAGATATCTATTTATCTGAATATTAGTAATATGAAATTTGATAGTTCGTTAAGAAAGAAAATAATATTTTTTATTTTCTTTCTTATGCCAGGAGGTTTTGTTCTTTTGTCTATTATGCTCTTTTTTGACGAATTTATTTTAAGTAAAAAACATGATGAAATTAACCCTAAATAAAATATTCCTTCTTTTGATTTGTATTTTCTCATTACCTATGAGTTCATATCAGTTAATAGAAAATCCATGGTTCGAAGAGTTACGTATCAAACCTATTAAAATTAAAGAGGTAACTCGTATACCACATTTAGTTGTTAACGGAATGATACAAGTGGAGAGTAACGGTAATGATAGTGCATACAACCTTTCTGAAGATGCTGTTGGTTGTTTACAAATTAGACCAATTATGGTTAGAGAGGTAAATCGTATTTTAAAAATACAAGGAGAAGATTATCGTTTTAAAATGAAAGACCGATGGGATAGAAAAAAGTCTTTAGAGATGTTTTGGGTATGGAAAGACTATCATCACCCAAATAGTACTAATGAAGTAATTGCTCGGAACTGGAACGGAGGACCTAATGGGTATAAGAAAAAATCCACTGAAAAGTATTGGGAAAAAGTTAATCGTTGTTTGGAAGAAAGATAATTATTTTGTATATTTGTAAAACAAGCGAAATAAATGATTGTAGAAAAACTAACAACTCGTCAGTACGGTAAACTGTTTAAACAATTAGTGGGTGAAATCAAACCAGATAGTAGTGATTTTGATGGGGTAATAGAGATTACTCGTCTTCGTAAATATGAAGATATCAATGTTCGGTATCATGGTGGTGAAGTTGACGTTGTGTATCGTGGTAATATCTTAGCAGCTAATGGTAAATGGTATAACGGTAGTTCTTTTGGTCGAGGAAAAATTCGTAACTATTTTCGTCGCGAGTTGGGTAGTCGTATCGACATGTACACTCGTCCGTTTGGTATTGATAAAGTAAAAATTTGTAAAATCACATTTGAATAATGAAAAAATATATTGTACGTTTTTTTGGTTGGGAAGAGGAGATGCAAGGGTTTAATCTATCTCAAGAACAAGTTGATAAGCTTGAGGAAGCTGTTAGTAATGGTAAGTACGAGTCTATAGACTCGATGGGTATGGATATCGAAGAACTTATTGGTGTTGATTTCTTCGAGGGAGATGTCTTTTCTATGAGTAGAGCTAACTACTTACCCGATAACACTTATATTTTTGTTTATGATGAGGATGAAAATGAGTTGTTTTCATTCGACCTAAATGAAATGAGTGATATTGAAAACCATAAGGAAGACTTTGATTATGAGGGGGTAACTCAACTTGAGTTCATACCAGAAAAAGGTGGTGTTGAAAATGTACTCTTTGTTTCGGCTTCAAATAAAGGAGGTCTTTATGAATTTCACATCGAAAGTGAGGATGTACCTAAACCTGAAGATTTCTCTATCGTAACAGGTATTATCGAAATGCTAGATGTATACTATGAATTTATTGAATACGTATATTTCAAAGGTGAAAAACTTGAGATTGAAGAGTGGTTAGATAATCGAGGTAAAGGTATTGACCTTAGACTTACCAAACTTCAGGACCTATATGATTTTTGGGAAGAAAATGGAATTAAAAATCCATATACTGAGTTGACATAATACCGTTCGTGTATTAAGTTTATCCCACAGGAGGGATGCCAGAGTGGTTAATGGAGCAGTTTGCTAAACTGTCGTCGGTATCGACGCGTGGGTTCGAATCCCACTCCCTCCGCAAAATTTAAAAAATGGACTTCGAATATATCATATCAAATAAAACTGACTGTTTTGAATACACTGTGTATTTAACTGAAGAAGAATTCAAATCAATCAATTTCGAAAATTATTCAACTACATTTGGTTAAATAGAGAATAAGTCATATATTTGTAGAACAAAACAAATAAACAATGGCTCGAGAAAAACTCTATCGTAGTGTAAATGGTGATTACCTTTACTTGTTCAACTGGAAATGTGGAGGATTCAATGATGTATGGGCACCAAATAAACGTGAGGCTTACAAGCGTGTAATGAAGGAGCGTAAAGAGTGGGAGGAGAAATACCCTAATCACGCAAAACTTCGTCCTGACTACGATTCAATGCGTCGTTGTACCTATAGTCAATATCAGGAACAAAATAAAATGGGTTGGTTGTTGTCTATATAAAAATTTTTCCTTATTTTTGTCCTGTTCCTTGACATCATAGTTTTACTGACCTCTTAGCTCAGTTGGTTAGAGCATCTCACTTTTAATGAGAGGGTCCTGGGTTCGAGTCCCAGAGGGGTCACTTCATCTATCTAAATTATATCCAACATGAAATATTAGCAATAACAAACAAATCAGCTTAATTTAAAATTTATAACTAATGTAATAAAATACGTTCTCTGAGTAGGGTAAGAATAAAGGAGAGTGTTATAACAAAACTCCTTGCGTGAGTTGGTAAGGTAGCAGCGCAAGTCCAATCAGACGCTTACCAAGTCTTGGATAGGAGGTGTAAGACGGCAGGAATCTTCGGAGAACATAAGACCCAAACAATGGTGGAGTACCTATCAAAATCTCCACTGAAAATGCCTGAGTGGTGGAATGGTAGACACGCTGGTCTTAGGAACCAGTGTCGCAAGACGTGAGAGTTCGAGTCTCTCCTCAGGTACAATTGCTCTCGTAACTCAGTGGTTCAGAGTTCCTCGTTTACACCGAGGCGGTCGCTGGTTCGAATCCAGCCGAGAGCACCATATGGTGACTATAGTTCAGTTGGTTAGAACATCTGATTGTGGTTCAGAAGGTCGTCGGTTCGACTCCGATTAGTCACCCCTTATAAGGTCAGATGTCCGATTGGAAGGTGTAGGACGGCAAATCCTATAATGGTGGTTCGAATCCATCTCTGACCTCGAATGAAAACAATTAAACAAAATTAAACCATGCCTGATAATTATGTATCACCACTAGACGAATATATGCAGCAAAATTCCATTATGTACAAAGGTACAAAAGGGAATAAATTTAATACAACAATAGATGAGTACTATATTCAAACCGAAGGTCACTCAATACAAGCGTTTGACCCTAATTTAGGTTGCTCCGCTTGTTATAATCCAAATCCACCTCAATGGTGTTTTAACCCTAATGACCCTTGTTATAACTCGTCTGTCCCTATCGAACCTGGATTTTTTATGTTAGTACTTTCTTTTTTGTTCGGTTCATTTTTAATTCAAAAAAGATTTGGTTTTTCGAAAGTTTGAATATATATTTGTACTCGTTCTTTAACATATGCACCCCTAGCTCAGTTGGATAGAGCAACTGCCTTCTAAGCAGTCGGTCACAGGTTCGAATCCTGTGGGGTGTACAAAAAAAATCTACAAAAGATTTGGTAGTTTAAAAAAGTTACTTATCTTTGTAGTGTTCTTTACAGAATGCCTGGATGGTGGAAGTGGTAGACACGACAGACTTAAAATCTGTTGGACCGTAGGTCCGTGTGGGTTCGAGTCCCACTCCGGGTACTAAGACAAAGTTCTTTGACATAATGGTATAGTTAATAAGTAAAAATTTCGCTGATGACCCCTCTGCGACAAAAAAGGGGAACCAATACGGGGACGTAGCTCAATTGGTTAGAGCATCAAGCTTATATCTTGAAGGTCGGAGGTTCGATTCCTCTCGTCCCTACTAAACTATAAAACGGGGGGTCGCCTCTTCGTCCTGATGTGTGGCGACCTCCCGATGTAAAAAATCGCGTGTGAGGTGAATATGGGACTTCGGTCCCTACCTCACACATAACAAGCCGTGTAGTCGTGAAAGGAGTGGTGACTGGAAGCGACCTGAGTACTAGAAAACTCAGACCTGTGTGAAAGCATCTCATGGATGGATGTGCCGACTAAGTAGTGTCTTTTGACACCTTACCCTTATTCTAGTTTGGGTGTCGTTCGGAGAGGATGGGTTCGAGTCCCTTCGCATGGGCTAATATTAAATCACTAAACCTTCATACTGACAATGGGGGGAGGTAAAGATGAACAGGGTATGTCAGAATCCTTAGTAATCGGTGTAACGGTTCGAATCCGTCAGGGGTACTGTCTCTGTAACTATAGGAGTATACACCACCTCAAATGCCACTATAACTCAGTTGGTAGAGTAGCTGATTTGTAATCAGCCTGTCGGCGGTTCGAGTCCGTCTAGTGGCTCTAAAATGGTACTAACACTACCGAGTCCTGAACCTGTTGCGTGACGATAAAATCTATATAGGGTATTTTATTAGTGAGAGGCTGAAAACACTAAAAAAGCAGGAGTAGCTCAGTTGGTAGAGCATCAGCCTTCCAAGCTGATGGTCGCGGGTTCGAGTCTCGTCTCCTGCTCTTTCTCCCTTAGCTCAGTTGGTTAGAGCATCTGACTGTTAATCAGAGGGTCCTTGGTTCAAGCCCAAGAGGGAGAGCAATTAACTATATCATTATACTGGGGGTATCGCATAGTGGCTATTGCAGCTGACTGTAAATCAGCCGTCTCTGACATCGGTGGTTCGAGTCCATCTACCCCCACGCCGGCTGAAGACTGTGAAGGGAGTTCAAACTTTTTGTTTGGCTCCCTTTTTTATTTAAAATGTTTTTTCTATCTTTGTACAATGACAAACGAAGATTTACAAAGACTTAAAGATAATATTTCAGAATACGGAGAAGATGAAAGATTTGAAAGACCTTTTGAAAATGGAAGACAGGGTTACCGTAATATCCCCTTTTACCCGATGTCTTGTTTTGGAAAACAATGGACGAAAAGTGGTTAAGCCATATCAAGTTTATAAGACTTGGATAATTAGTTGAAATATAAATAAGAGTATTTATATTTGACTTATCGGGATGTGGCGCAGTTGGTAGCGCACCTGCTTTGGGAGCAGGGGGTCACAGGTTCGAGTCCTGTTATCCCGACTTAAGAAAGAGTTCTTTGACATAAAACAAATTAAAAATTAAAAATCATGATTACAGAAATAGTATTTTTCGTAGGGGGTATTTTAGTGTCAGGTCTAATAGGTTTGGTATTTTGGGTATCTTCAAACAGAAAAGAAATAGTTAGTATTAAAGCGGAAGACGAGTCATTGTCCGACCTTTTAAAGCAATTACAAAATGAAGTTAAAGACTTAGAACTAAATGTTCATAAATACGTTGACAACATCTACAGAGATACTGAAGATAAGTTCAACAATTTTGATAGGGGATTGGATAGTAGATTGGATAAAATGGAAAACCGTCTCCACACTATGTATGAAGACGGTTGTAAACCAGTTGATAAACTTAAAACCCAATTAAACGGGTAAATTAGTTAAAGAACTCTTTCTTAATCTGATAAGTTCCATCGGAGTATTTTATTTTCTTAATATAAATTCCCGATGAGGTTATCTCACTTAAATTAATCTTAGCACCGTAGATATTATAGTACTCTATATTTTCTACGGTGTTTTGATTTTCAGGAATTTGTATTCCTTTAGAAATTATTATTTGTTTAATTGACTCAGGTATTTCAGTTTCTAACATCATACCATTATCACACTGTAAACCAAATACGGAAATAAATTCTAATATATCGTCAATACCGACAATACTATCCTGATTAAAATCTAATGGACTACATTCCACAGACAATCCAAAGTTTTGTAGTAAAGGAAATAAGTCAGAGGTACCTACAATACCATCACCATCTAAATCCCATGGACAATCACCTAAGGGTGGACATACCTCTACAGGTGGTCCCACATAAAAAGGTAATATTTCCTCATCACCCCAATCACCTGTAGCATATGTTAATGTATCGTTTCCTGATGTCACAGTAACTGAACCTGGACCTTCGTATACTTGACAATAGTAATGCATACCATTACCAAATAAATCCTCTAATGTAAGTTCATAGTTACCTTCAGGTAGACAATATGAATTAGAAATAGATTCACATGAATAATCAGAATTAGTGTAATTACTACCGAAGTCAATAATTTCACCTGTATCTACATCGGTTAAGTACCATGAAAACCCATAGGGTAATGCATCAAAATATATGTTAATATCTACTGTTGTACCTGGTTCATTCGTAAAATTTAAAATAGTAGTGTCATTAACAGTATATGAATCTTCTATTCCATTTGGTAACTCAGTCCAAATAGATAATGTATGGTCACCAAACGGTATTCCAATAGTAGGTAAACCGACTGTTTCATAATTTCCAGTAGTTAACAAACCATTCCATATAAAACTATTAGATGGTTCATTATCTAATTGATAATTTACTGTGACATAATTAATAGTGTCTAATGTATTACTCGTTAATGTGAATGATACATTATCGAAGGATTCAGTACATTCACCTTCACTTGGTATTGTTATTGAACTTGTACCAACACTAACTCCGTCTAAAGGAGTACAATTACCATTATCAAGTAACCCCGACCTATGTTGTAATAGTTTACTTCTCATTCTAGTTCTACCGTCAGGACTAAATCTATCCATACAATCGTCATTAGAATAATCCATAAAATTTTCTGTCATGGTTTCATAACATGAGATTGGACTACACCCTACAGAACCTGTAGTTGGTGGTGTATCACATAAAGCGTCTCCAGCACCTGCACAGTTTGTTTCAGGACCACATCCACTGGTATTATTAAATGTATGAAATAATCCTAGATAATGACCCATCTCGTGAGTTAGGGTTTTATTTTCGTTAAAATTACTATAGAGTTGACCATCTTGATTTCCGTTGTTATTAAATCCGAAGACTCCACGAAATACAACAATACCATCTCTAAGACTAGTAGTGGGTGGTAAATAAGCAAAACCTAGTGGTGAACCACCTCCGTTTAATTTGTGAAGAACATAAATGTTACAGTATTCTGATACAGGCCAATAACATAAGGATTTAAGAGCCGTCTCAGAGTTTTCAGCTAAAATCGAATTGGTTACCATACCATTTTGAGTATATCCCGCAAGTGAATCAGGATTTTGTCTTGTAATACCATTTGTTGGATTACCGTCAGGGTCTACGGTAGCTAAACAAAATTCAATATCTATATCTACGGGGTCATTAAAGAATGGTGCTCCTGTATTATTAGCAGGAAAGAAAGACTCTCCAATAAAATCTGCGTTTAATGCTGCAATTGCATCATAAATTATCTCATCTGAAATATTACTACCTTCACCTACGGGGTCTCCATCGTGGAATACGTGTACCACAACGGGTATGGAATATACTTCATTAGAAAACGACCTAGGTGTAGGTTCTACATTCTGAGATATACCGAATTTTTTTTGTAATTCAAAATATGAGCGTTTGTACTCATCATCGTTCTGCATATTAAATTCATGAATCTCATCCGTACCGCATCTCGCGGGTTCTTGTGAAAGAGTTATGTTTGTAAAAAAACTAAGAAGAAAAACTAAACTAAAAAATCTATTATATATCATTTACTTATGAGAGAGTAGATAGTACTACTCCCCCATAAATATCTTCTTAACTTCCCTTGTACCGTCCGAAAACAAAGTTTCTTGTAAGTATATTCCGTTACTTATATTACGAGTGTAAGTAACTTCAACACCCCTTAGAGTGTAGTATTTTGTACTTATAACTTGTTTGTCTAATATTACATGGTTTACATCAGTTAAATCACGTATTTTAGTCTGTAAATCTAAAGGTACCATACCGACATTAAAAATCTCACCGGTGAAGCAATCAGTCCCCATAACAGATAAAAAATCTAAGATATCGTTTAAATTTATTTGTAAATCGTTGTTCAAATCATAATCACTACACTCCGTTAATGTACCTTGTGGTGTTGATAATAAACTCATTAAGTCTCTGACGGTAACTAAACCATCCCCATCAAAATCACCTTTACATGATGTAGATGGTGGACAATAGATAGTACAAAATTCAACTTCTAATACACTCCCATAATCTAAATCTGCCGGGTCTGAAAGTTCAAATTTTATATTATCATTTACTATTATATTAATAAAGGCGTCATAAGTACCATCACAAATACCATCTTCATCAAAATCAAAAGCACACATACCATCACCATTAGTGTCAGTGATAATAAAAGTATAACAACCATCAGGTAAACATGTCGATTCTATAAAATCTATATCTTGTGAAAATACAGGATAATCACCACCCGAAAGTACCACTTCACCAAACTCATCTATAACTTCCCAATCAATTTCATTTGACCATACATCGGGACTTATAATAACTTCTAACCAATTCTCTTCAATAACTTCAACTACCTGAGTTAATGTATTATTATCCAAAAACTCATCAAGTTCATAAACCGCCTCACATTCTATAATACCGTTACCAAGTACAAAATCAGTAAAAGGGATTAACACAAACCCCCCAACTTCAATAGTTGGTACTTCATATGATACCCCATTTACTAACAAGGTAACATTTTCAGCGGATTCCCCTCCAAAATTATTAATTTTTACATTAAAATCTATTGTAGGTAAACACCAATCTGATGGAACTGAAATAGATGTTATAGTAATATCTTTAGAATTAGGAGATTGACACGAAACATTATCAGTACTAATCAAATATGGTAATCCTGTGTAAATCTCATCACGCATACGTTCAATTTGTCCCTGAGTAAATGCTGTTTTACACCATTCAGGAGTGTAGTCCATATAATTTTCAAGCATCGCATCCGGGCAATCCCCAGTAACACAACCACCATTATTGGCGTTTGTAGGTGGAGTATCTGGAACTTGGTCTCCTTGTGTACATCCATTTGTTTCTGAACATGGGTCAGACCCTTGGTTTGAGAAAGTATGATATAAACTTAAAGCATGTCCAATTTCGTGTGCCCAAGTAGAATTTAATTCCCTACCAAATTTTAACGTACCAGTTACTCCCGTTACATTATATAAACATACAGGACCATATATATACCCATTTATACCTGTTCCTGAAGACCCAAGGTAGGAATATCCTTGAATACCGTTACCCCCATCATTACCATTTATTTCAGATACTACATAACAATTAAAGTATTTATCTACGGGCCAATGGAATAAGTTTTTTATATATGAATCACTAACACCAGGGTCAAAACCACTACCCTGGGAGATACCATCTAATGCATAGGATTCACCATTGTTTGTTAAATTACTACAATCGTATCTATTAATCCCATCCGTTGGGGTGTTGTCAGGTCCACGAGCGGCCATACAAAATTCAATTTTTCCGTCTTTTACCAATGATAATTCGTACTCGTCGTACTCATCAGTTAAAGAAGCTAAAGCCTCAACATCACCTCTAAATCGGTGGTTAAGGTTTTCAATACAACTGAGAACCTGTTCATCTGAGATATTGGTTCCCTCACCTACTACTTCTCCTAAATGGAGAATATGAAATACTACAGGTATAGTAAGTACTTGTGCTGTGTCTAAATCAACTTCAGGTGCACAAGCAACTCTACTATTATATCTTTCCATTAAAAATGGGTTACGGATGATTAACTCATCAGTACCGCACTGTTCTTGTGAAAAAATGTTTGTGTTTAATAACGTTAATACTGTGAAAAACAGTAATTTAAATGTTTTCATACCTATAAATATTAATCTTCGTCTATTTTTATTTGGGTAATATATGTTATGTCACATATTTCTTTTATTATATGTTTGATGTATAGTTATTTTTTATTATATTGTAATAGCTACGATTTATAGCATAAATTTTTAAAAGACTTAAGACCATGAAAAATTTAATGTACTTATCAGTTGTTTTAATTTTAGCCTCTTGTGGTACAACAGAGGAACCTGAGATTATTATTGCTGATACAACTACCGATAGTGTTGAAGTAGTTGTTGATACTAAAGATACAACTACTTTTGACGTTAACGGCATCGATAATGTTAGAGATTTGTTAGATACTCTTCAAACTATCGGAACCGATGTCACTGAGTAATCAAGGTAAAAGAGATTCTCAGATTGAGTTTTCTACTAAATTAGTATCTGTAGGTTATTATGGCGTAATAGGATGTATTATTTTATTTTTAATATTTGAATACTTGTGATGAAGAAAACAAAAATCGTAAACTTATTTGCGGGACCTGGGGCTGGTAAATCTACCATTGCCTCAGGTCTTTTTCACGAATTAAAAAAACGTCATATAAAATGTGACGCACCATATGAATTTCCAAAACAATTAGCATGGAATGAATCTAATAAAGAAATAAAAGACCAACTTTATGTTATTGCAAATCAACATAGGGGAATTGTAAGGTCTTTTGGTATTGTTGATTATATTATTTTGGACTCCCCTTTATTATTATCGTTAGCATATAGAGATAACTATACTTCAGAATATCCCGCAAATTTATATGGTGATAGTTTTGAAATGATGATGTTAGACATTCATAACAAATATGATAATATAAATATATTTTTGGAAAGACCTGAAAAACCTCATGAAAATGAAGGAAGGTTTCATAATGAAGATATGTCGTTAAAGTTGGACAAAAAAATAATGTCCATCTTAGATAATAATGACATACCGTTTATCAAAATTAAAGTTAACGAAAATACTATTAATTCTATTTTGTCGTTGGTCTTGTAAACTTTTTTATCCCTGAGCCTCCGTCCAAGAGATTCTACACTTAACCGAAGCATTAGAAGCTCCGTTATTCTTAGCAAAAATTGTTAAAGTATCTGGACCGTCAGGGAAAGAGTTAGGACCACCTAAAACGCTATTACTTAAATTTCTAATATCTGAGATGTCAAGAGTGGATGACGTTGCTCTGGTACCACCCTCATCTGTTAAGAATAAACCTATAACGTCTCCACCAATAACCTCAGTACTACCTGAATGGTCCACATATTGTGATATACTTCCATTACCTGCTGCAGTCCAATTAGAGTCACTTTCAAATAATGTAGAATCACCATTAATTTTAACTGTTATAGTAAACTGACCTGTGGCAACAACACCAATAGTTTTCAGAGTTATTAAAGAACGATTAACTAAGTTTCTAACCCCATAAAAACCAGGAATACCATAGTCAACACTAGGTGCTAACCTAATGGTTAGAAGAGCCTCCTCATCACCAGCACTTATCGTCTTACTATCATCATTTGCGGCAGTAAACAAATATGATTTGTCTACATCAAATGTCCCGTCCATAATAACTGACACACCCCAGTGACTTAATGTTGGTGAAAAATTCTGATTAACAGATAACCATGTATCATTAACACTTGCAGTAGTATTTCCCGCAGATAGAAATCCAACATTTCTATTAACTAAGTTAAGTGTTGTATTACTTCCTGATTCACTACCTTTAGTATATTCAATGTACTCATTATTAATATTAATTGTACCTGCACTTGGTAGGTAGTATGCGTCGTCGGTAAGAACCTCAATAGTTGATGATGATGTAGTCATAGAGGTTTGTAGGTATCCACTTTTAGATACTGTATTAATTTCAAATCTTGCAGGTAAGTTACCTGTTCTCATGTATGCCTCTGTATTTAAGTTATTATTTACAAATTCATGACAGTAGAATATCTCACCCTGTATACCTCTCATACCGTACCTAATTTTACCGGCGCCGTACCAAGAATAGTCAATAAATACCATTTGCATTTTGGAGGGGTCAAAAACATAACCTGAAGGACCAGTACCATCTAATTTATCTAAATTAAAGTCCTCTCTTTTAATTCTTTGTTCAACAGTCTTTACTAGTTTAATTGATTCAACTGTGGCACCTTTATAGTCAGGTGCAATTGTTATTTGAGTATCACTATCTATAGATGTTATATAGTACGCTTGTCCTTTAATGACTACAAAATCTCCTTCATATAATTGAGTTTGAAACTTAGTCCCATCACCTGTAACTATTGATGAGTCGGTTGTTGCGGTAATGAAACCGGATATTTGAGTGGTACTATTTCTCTTCACGCAATATAAATCGTCTCCATCATGTTCAAAGAAAAGACCGTTTTGTTGGTCAAAAAGTCCAGACCTAACAACCGCATCGTTCCATTCTAAAACTTCAAGTTTAAGTAACCCACCTGGATTTGTATCTGTGGGTACACTTCCTGAATCTATGGGAATCTGTAATGAAAAATCTTTAGGACTTGATACACCATTTATTTCTGAGTTAGTAACATTATATGGGTTTGAACCTCCACTAACAGTAAACCCATCTAAATTTATCTTAACAGACTCTAAATAATCACCGGGTAATTTAAAACCATGTACTTGGTCTGTTTCAAGAAACATATCGTAATATGGATACGTTGACGCATCGTAGTTACTTGTGTCGATAGAGTATTGGAATATATCATAAGTTGGTTTGAATAGAATACCAGTACTGAACTGTATACCTTTACCTGATTGATATCTGAAGTATCCTCTAGTCTGTCTTACAATCTGACAATTGGGTGAATAACCCTCAGGACTAATTTGTACACCCCCATCAAAATATCTATGAATCGCACTTCCATTATTTCTAACGTAGACTTTAGTTGTTGAATCAGACACGGTATTAGAGTTTGTATAGTCGGCGTCAGACGCGCCTAAAAACTCAACTTCAGTATTACTTAATACTTTAGTAACTTCAAAAGAACCTATCCAGTCCGTATCCGAAGACGCAGAATCCACCACATATATAGTAGAACCTATAAATAATGAATGATTAGTTGCGAATGTAACTTTAAGATTACGTCCTCCACTAACACGAGATACTGATGTGAGAGGTAGTTCGGAAGAATAGTAAAATCCGCCAGTATAAATAACAGTATAATCAGTTTTTTGGTTACCCACATACGTTTCAGGAGAGTTAGGGATAATACCAAACGATGTAGTACCTGAAGTACTTACAATTAGGAAAGATGTGTCTAGATATGTAGGGTCTTTAGTTTCTTTAAAAATGATAGGTTGACCAACGTAAAAAGGAGTTGACGGGGCTTGAGTAACTGTGACTTGTAACCCTTCTCTTGATATAATATCTAAGTTTAATGAAAACGCTTGTCTTGTAAAATATGGGGATGTAGTATTAACTGTCGGCGACCATGATACTATTCTTTCGGAAGTTCTTGGGTCGTCTAAAGCTACTATAGTTGCCGATGAGCCAAACTTTTCATAATGACATTCAATTTTATTTTGACCTTCAAAAAACTTTACATATACAACTTTGTCTACTTGGGACTGTGTGCTAGACCCATTTGGTGCGTATGAAGCTTTCCATATAAAAACCCTATTAGGTGATGTTCCTTCACTTCTTTTTGAGTAATTAGCAACTTCCATATCAGTACCGAACATCTTTAATACTGGTCCGTATCTAGTGTCTCCAGGGTAGGATTCATCACCTATGTTTGCAATATCACTATTAGCGGTAGCTCTAGTACCAAAGAAAAGAACTCCATTATTATTACCTCTTACAGTATTAAATGTAAACCCGTTAACAGTCACATTAAATCCAATACTTCCATTTCTAGAAGCGGAAGTGTCGCTGTTATCAGGATTAGTAAAGTTTTCTACAGTTGTAAATGAAGCACTTTCTAAAGAAGTGTCATAAGTAATACTAGTTGTATTTGCCGGTGTTATTAAAGTCGAGGGTGATATTGATGTTATTTGTTCTGCAGTAAATGCAGGTTCGTTAGCTTTTTGATATATACCAGGTATATTGGCTTGTAGTTGGACGGTTTCCCATTTTGTGGGTTGTAAAGAATACTCAAAGTCAGTATCAATCAAAGACTGAGGATTACTTACCCTCATCTTATCTACTGGGTCACTATATGGTCCCTCAGGTACAATTTTTTGTCCTCCTTTATCCACGTAAAGTTGTAAACTATCGGTATCGGACATGGATGTTGTATCATAATTTAATGTAAGAGTAGTTAAATTTGTGGTGTTATCATATGTTGCAGTACCTCCTCTACCTTGTTGAGCAAAATTATATATTATAATGTTGTCAGTGGTATTAGTTATTAATAACCACTCTTTAACGTTATAGTTACCTCTAACTATAACTTTCTTTTCGCTTGCATCAAACGTATAGTTTTCTATTAATGTTTTAGCCATTTTTTTTAGTATTAAGACATAGCAATTGTCATTGCCATATTTGTATTATCCATTATGTCTCCGTATAAAATCCAGTTGTTTTGAGACGTTCGTTTTAAATAAACAACTGAACCTTCTTTAGAAGTCATTAAATCCGCTTTAGATGTTATCGTTACTCCCTGTGCACCCACAAACGTTATTTGACCAGTGTTAGATTGTTCTACAGTAACCACACCATTATCAGCAAATGGGGGTTCTGATTCTGCCGGAACTGTTAGTGATAAATCAGTCGTACCATCATACTTTAAATAGTCACCTATATCTGTGGTTAATAGGGTGTATGTTGACCTGTCACTTAATGTAGTTATTTTTGATGGTATTGGACTAATTTCTACACCAGCTATTTTAAATGCCATATTTGTTTTTTATAATAAATACAAATTTTTTTAATTTAATCTAATTAATTTTTGTTTTTATTGAAAGTATTATTTATATTTGTATTCAACCCGCGCTTATAGCTCAGTTGGTTAGAGCATCGGACTCATAATCCGCAGGTCCTAGGTTCAAGTCCTAGTAGGCGCACAACTATAATAACATAACATAAACACCTTATAATGAATATTTTTGTTTTAGACACCGATGTTAAAAAATGTGCTGAATATCACAATGATAAACACGTAGTCAAAATGATTTTGGAATCCGCACAACTCCTATGTGGTGTTCATCATATGGTTGAGTCAAAATATGTTAATGTTCCATACAAACTTTCACACAAAAACCACCCTTGTTCTATTTGGGCTCGAGAAAACATTTCAAATTATTTGTGGTTGTGTGAACTTGGTCTTGAGTTGTGTAAAGAGTATACATACCGATATGGTCGTAGACACAAATCTCAAGATGTTATTGAATGGTGTATTGAAAATCACCCTAACGTACCTGAAGGTGAATTTACCGAGCCACCCAGAGCAATGCCTGACCACTATAAAGTAGATGATGTAGTTGAGTCTTATCGTAATTACTATTGCGGTGACAAAAAATCCTTTTCAAAGTGGAAAAATCGTGAAGTACCCTCTTGGTTTAGTTGAATAATTTATTATATTTGTATTATGAGGCAAAAGATTGTAAACGTATCATACCGAAAAGAATCTATCACTTTTCCCGATTGGTTGAAGTATGAAATTACTATACTTTATGAAGACGGTAGTGAGGAATTAATTCCCGCTTACGGAAAAGATTTAGAAGACGCGATATCTAGAGTTAAACACGACAAAAAAGTAGAGATTATTGAAAGTCGTATGGAAAAAGCTCCAGGTTGGGTTTGGTTAGTTACATGGTTGTCTTATATGGGTACAGTCTCTTCTTTAGCAGTTGCTTATACTTCCCCTTTGATTCTTACGTGTGGTCTTTTTATAGCGGTTATGATAGGGGTGTACCTTCAGTGGTGGTTTAGAAATAGAAATGTCGATAAAAAATAAAACCTTATGTTATACTTCGCTTATGGATTCACAGGACTTTGTATCTCTCTGATGGTCTACACAATAATTAAAACAATTTTAAACAGAAAAAATGATGAATAAATATTTTCAATTCTCAGGTACTATTTCAGGTACAAATTACTTTCTTAGAAACATTTTAGCAACCTTTCTCGCTTTTGGTGGTGGATGGTTAGTTGGATACGGATTAGGTTCAGAAACTAACTTTATGTTGATGATAGGTCTACTTGTTTTGGTACCTACATTCTGGTTCAATGTATGTACAATATTTAAACGTTCTAATGCTTTGTTTCCCGAACAGGCTATGTGGATTACTGCTGGAATGATTATATTTCAAGTACTTGGAGAGGTTAACCAAATTTTTTCAATATTTCCACTAGTGATGGGCTTGATTCTTTTGTTTAAGAACTCTAATATTGAACAACACGAAGGTTAAAAACCACAGGAGAGATGGCAGAGTGGTCGAATGCGACGGTCTTGAAAACCGTTGTACCGAAAGGTACCGGGGGTTCGAATCCCTCTCTCTCCGCATAATATTAAATAATATGGATTTCGGAAAAGATTTTAAAAAATACGCAATGAGTGACCATAACATTTCGTCACTCAACATGGATTACTACACAAGAGAAATTGAATCTTCTCTCACCCCTTATATTCTTGAAGAAAGAGAGATGAGGGTGACTCAGATGGATATTTTCTCTCGTTTGATGAGGGATAGAGTACTATGGGTTGCGGGACCTGTTAATGACCGCATGTCTACTGTTGTACAGGCTCAACTTATGTATTTGGATTCTGTAGATAATTTAGATATTACCATGCATATTGATTCACCAGGTGGGTCGGTAAAATCAGGATTATCAATGGTAGACGTTATGCAATATATTAAATCAGATATTGTGACAGTAAATACAGGAATGGCTGCGTCTATGGGTTCTGTGTTGTTAGGGGCAGGAACTAAAGGTAAACGCTCGTCACTCAGATTTTCTAAAACTATGTTACACCAATCTAGTGGAGGCGCATACGGTAATATACAAGACGCACGTATTAATTTTGAAGAGTGGGAAAAAGTTAATATCATCTTGTTCGAACTTTTAGGTGAGTTCTGTGATAAAGACCCAAAGGAAGTAATGGAAGATTCCACAAGAGATTTTTGGATGTCATCTGAAGAGGCCCTTGATTATGGTATAATTGATGAAGTAATAAAAACAAAGCGTTGACGTCTAAATCGTTGGTGTCTTATAAACGTCATGTAATGAAAACTATTACGTGGCGTTTATTGGGCACTATAGATACTATTGTTATTAGTTGGTTAATAGTTGGTGACCCTTTTATAGGTTTAACTATTGGGTTGGTAGAGATTATAACAAAGATGGTCTTATATTTTTTACATGAGAGATTATGGTATAAATCATCTTTTGGTGTAAAAAAACCCAATAAGTTATGATTACACCATATTTATAGTTTGAATATAAAAAACTATGGATTGGATAAGAGTTATCGAGATTTTATTTACATCTATCACATCTATCGTGGTTGCTTTAGTAGGTGCTGGATTCTTCAAAAGATATAATGACAAGAAATATTCAAACGAATCTAAAGGTAAATTAATCGAACAAATTAAAAAAGATGAGATTGTTCATTTAGCAATTAGAGATGTTAGAAGAAGGTATGAGGCCGATAGAATTTATGTTTGGCAGTTCCATAATGGTGGTTCATTTTATACCACATCACCAATGCAAAAGTTGTCTATAACATATGAAAGATGTTCACAGGGATTAGAAAGAAAAATTTCTACTAATCAAAATCATTTAATTACTAACTTTACAACTTATATAAAAGATGTGATGGACGGTAAAATGTTTTATTCAGACATAAGTAAAATGTCTGATATTGGTTTACGTTCACTTAATCAATCAAACGGAACTAAATCACATTGTGCGGTTCCAATATATGATAAAGAAGGTCATCTTGTGGCTATGTTGTGTTTGGATTGGGTGTGGAGCGATATACCACAAGAATACCTGAAAAAAGACGGTAACTTTACTCAAGACTTTATTGATGAATTCAGTAAAGATGCTGACACATTAGACAACTACTTATGAAAGACTTTTTTAACCTTTGCAAAAGAAACAACAAAGTAATAATATCTCTTATTTTTATTTTGGTGTTGTCAACAATTAATACCTTGGAGGGTATTATCTACGCTGAATTAGGATTCAGTTATATGTTCTTATTTACTGAATTTGTATCCCTATTAATTACAGTATTTTTCATACACTTTATTATGTGTATGGTAGACGAAGGGAAATGTGCGACTATGAAAAAAGATTAACGACCAGATAAGGAAGTGACTTGGTTATTCTTACCAACTTTATAATCACCTAATTTATTCTGTCTTATACCTTCTAATTTAGCTTCGGCATCACCAGCATCCCATTCGTATTCATATTCAATTGTATCATCGATTTTATCAGCGATGAGTATTTCATTTTTATAACGACTTACCCATTCGTTAAATTCGTCAATAATTTCTACTCTTTGGTCATCAGTTCTTCTATTTAACTCCTCAACCATTTCTAAATTTTGAGTTATAATAGTTCCGTATTCTATGTCAATTTTTTCTATACTTCCCTCAACTTCACCCTCACCTTCACATTCTTCACATTGTCTATTTCCTGACCCTTTACAGGTACTACAGTTTACTGTCCCATCACCGTCACAATCATGACATTGTGTATTACCTTCACCATCACAATAATTACATTCATCGTCGTCCTCATCAACTCCCGCACCGTCACACTCTCCACACTCCTCGTTACCCCTACCTTCACAACTACCACAGTCGTCATAACCCACACCATCACAATCTTCACAATGTACTTCACCCATACCTTCACATGTTTCACAATTCTCATCAGGATAATATTCATCACCTTCAGATTTCATATAATCGATAGTGTAGATTGTGTCGGCCTTACTTAATGCACTTTTGTCATCATCCCCATTTAGAAGGTTATACGCAACAAATAACCCTTTAATCAACTCATCACCATCCAAAGAGCTTAAAATGTTCTTAGTGGGTGGGTAATTAAGTGCTGAGGACTCAATATATGAAACAGAAGGTTTCATATCTAATTTACCTTTGTGACTTAGGTCTAAAGTTACCCAAGATTCCAAAACTTTTCCGACTTTTAAAATATTTTCGTTCATAGGTCTGATAATACTATAAATAGTGACTATTTATGTAATATAACTTATATAGTCATGAGTGATAGAAAAAAAATTAAGAACGTTTTAAAAGAGTATACTGAAGAGGAATTGTTTGATTATAAACCAAACTTTAGTGCTGAGGATTTATTAAAATATATTGAGTCTGAATTTGATATAGAAATGTTAGGTCTTATTAATTCTAAGATAAATGAAAGACTTGATTTTCTAACTCGTATCACCGATATGGGAGCAAAGAAAGAAATAAAGGGATTTAAACGTTATGGAGATGAATAAGTTATTGAATATATTATCTGAACAAATAGATAAAGAGATATTAAAAGAATCTTTTACGTTCCCAATAGGAAACGACAATTTCAATGTGGGATATGACTCAGGTGGTTTAGGTCGTGGTAAAAAGAAAATTTTAGATAAAGATTTAGCATTTCATAATTCAGATTATGGTGAAGGTGATTCAAAACATCAAAAGAGAGGTGGTCATGGTGGTATTGATATTTTTGCACCTAAAGGGACCCCATTAGTTGCTTGTGTAAATGGTAAAATAGTTAAGATTGGAAAAACTAAAGTTGGTGGTAATAGGATTACTATACAGGACAATAGAGGTCTAAATTATTACTACGCCCATATGGACAAAATTTTACCCTCACTTAGAAGAGGTGATTTAGTCTCTGCCGGTGAATTTATAGGTACTGTAGGTGACTCAGGTAACGCTAAAGGTACTCACCCACACCTACACTTCTCAATATACGATAAAAGAGGTTATAAAAGAGGAAATATAAATCCTTGGCCATTTCTGTCCTCACAGTTAGATAATGTAAATACAATAGAGACTTTACCTGCGGATATTGAAGGATTAAGTTTAGATTTATCAACACTACCTAAGGATATAAAAATCTCTGATATTATAGATAATCAAGACAATCGTGATTTAATCACTAGAGGCTCACGCGGCGAATCTGTTGAAGAATTTCAAAAAATATTAAGAGACTTAGGTTACGACTTAGGTGAATTTGGACCTAATGGTGATGGTGTTGATGGTATATTTGGACGCATGACAAAAGAGGCCATTAAATCATTTCAAAAGGACCACGGTTTAAAGGTTGACGGTATTATAGGTATCAATACCGCAACTGCATTGTCAACATATAAGTAATTACTTACCTGACAAGAATAGTTCTACGTCTCTAGGGTTAGGGACTCCCATATTCTTTTCACAATCCCGACAGTAGGCTCTAATAGTAGAACTACCCTGTTCGAATTTTAGATAGGTGTCTTTATGCTTACACTCACTTTGAATTTCTTCTCTGAGCTTTTCAAGCTTTTTAATTTCGTTATTAAGAGATTTAACTTTACCAGTCTTATCCATGATTATGATTTTAAATAAAAAGTAAAAGTACGAGTATTCCTACTTTAAGTTTGTTCGGTAAATATAGGGGGAAAAATGGTTATTAACAAATTAATCTTTATAAATGTTATAACCTATGGTTTTTACTTTTTGGTTTATGCCATTATAACATAAATATGATAAAAACTAACAAATTGTAAAATCAATAGTATTTTATAAACTCAAAAAACGCGATTTTTACTCTTATTATTAATCTCTTATACCACACTAACTCCTTAAAATCCTTAGTTTTAAAGATATCATTCATATATTAAAATTTTTTCTTTTTCAATCTTAGACTGCTTAATATTATCTCTAATAAAAAGTTCAAGGTGATTGATTTTATCGTCTAAAAAACTTAATGAGTCTTCTAAACGATATATCTGAGCTTCATATAAAACAGTCTGTTCTTTCATTTGTGAGTTTAGGTAGTACTTACTTTCCTCTATTTTTTTTATTTGATAATTTAAATTTTCAATATTAAGTAGTAAAACTTTGTTTGTACTATCTTTTTCTTGACACTCCATTATTAATGATTCTATTTTAGAGTTTAATAAAGACTGCTCTTTTTTATCAAGTACTATAACATTTTCATATTCCTCAACCCTACCTTCTAACTCGTTAACTTTTCTGTTTCTTACTTCAGAATCATGTATAATATGCTCAAATTCTTCATCTATTATATTTAATAAACTATCCGTTTGTGATAGAATCCTACTGTCTATTTTTACAGTATCCTTATTAGTGTCTATTGTTTCTCCACAAGAAAAAAGTAATAGAGAAAATAATACGATTATTGGTTTTTTAACGCTAAACATTCTACAAGTTTTATATTTACTTCTTCAAGTCTTTGTTGATACAGTTCAACTCTTTCATCGAGTTGTTCAATTCTTTCATCTTGGTCTTTTAATTGTTTTTCGTGAGATGTAATAATTTGATTAAACAAATATCCTACAGCTATTATTGCGACAAATGCAATGGCAGTTATTGGATTGTTTTTAAATTGTTCGAAACTGATTGGTGATGCCATTTTTTATTTATAAATATCACCGTAAAAAATAAACCCCCCACTATTGTGGAGGGTTTACGGTTAACTCAGGATATTCTTACCTAAAATAAGTGGAGACTCATCCTTATTTGCTTTAATTCTGAAGTGGTTGTCTCGTTCCTCAACCATCAACTCTTTTTTACCGTAACGATTAGGGTAGTTCTTGTAAACGTAATCCTTAATCAACTGCTCTTTTTGTTTGTCTTCCATTTTGTTTATTTTATAAAAATTATTCGTCTTCTATGAGTTCGGGCCATTCATGGTCTTCGAGAGGTTTATCCCTCACTAGTTCGAATTCAACTTCTTCCATTACTTCTTCTTGAAGTTCTTCGTCTCCAGATTTCCACTTTTTTAATTGTTCGGGAGTTAGTTCCTCAGTTTCCTCCCATCGGTAGTCAGTGTAGGTGACTAGTTTTCTTAGTTTCGCCATTTTATTTATTTTTAATATACTGATGTTTCAATCACTTCAAATCCTCCATACTTACGCCATTCTTCATTCGGTTTCCCTACATCCAACCACATAACACCTTCTTTACTACGACTATCGGAGTAAACCTCCATCTCAGGTTGTTCATCGAAGATAAGTTGGTATGCTTCGTCCTCATCTTCAAAATGTTCTTTGTTCTCTTCGTACCAATCGTAATCACCACGAATATCCTCCAAATACTCAAGTAGGTCAGCCGCAGTTTCTCCTTCATACGTAGGAGTACATTTCCGTAGAGTTTCAACATCAATCTCAATCGGTTCTGATGCTTCCCAAATGGTGTATCGCTCACACATTCGGACATAAAGTTTTTCTTCTGACATTTTTGTTTTTTTTATTTGTTCAGTACAAATGTAAAACAAAAATTCCTTACAGACAAATAATTTTTAAAATTAATCTCTTCGAGTACTATCAGTATAATTTTTACCCTCTATCCACCCATATTCTCTGAGTATTGCCTTCATCTGCTTTTCAACATCATTTGTGGTATTCCAACTATAACATGGGTACTTATCTCTCCACCTTGGGTGTATCTGTACTTCTTTACTGTAACTATCTCTAACACGGAAAACGATACTATGGATACAATTTTTAGTATCGATATCTTTTATTCGTTTCCTGATTTCTTTTCTAAATACGTTTTTTATGTAATCGTCAATCCCTTTTATAACGGGTTTACTAAATTCTATATTTGTATCATTAGGAAAATATCTTTTAATAAATAACTGTAACCTATCAGTCACATTTCTTGTCATACGATTCCAGTTATCTTCTGTTTCAAGGGCACTTTCTAAATCAATTATTGGTGTTATAGTATGATAATGTCTAATGTTGTTATTAGAGGTTTCTGGAAGGTTAAATGATAACCAATCAGGGTACAAGCTCGGATTTTGTCTTTTGTCCATCACCAAAATAGCAGTTACGTAATCTAATATTTTGTTTGCAATTTTACTCCTTTCTCTATTTGCAATATCGTAAACTTTTTGACTGGCTTCATTGTACTGTTGTTGTAATTCGTTGTACTTTTCCTTACTCATCTTACGATTTGTGGTCTTATGTCGATATACCTTTTCATCCCATTTCCAACGATAAGAGTATAACCTATCCCTAAGTTTTTTAGCTCTCTTCTCAAGACGTTTAACATAATCTTGGTTCATCTTAAGAACCGGCATTTCATTTAATAATTTAGACATTACAGAACTTGTTTAAATCATCTTTTAATGTTTGTAATTCATTTTCATCGACATAACTAGCACGTTTTACTCTGTACCCATCATCTCTTTTTAATTCTTTAGAACTACATCTATAACTGATTGAGTGTTTTGTCCCGTCTTTAGTAACTAAGTCAGCAGTTATTAAATCTCCATTACCTACGACATTTTCTAATTCCATTCTTCCAGGAAATGTAACATCTATACCATCTTGAAATCCTACATCATAACCTGTCTTAGCAAACTTAATAATTTGTTCATTTAGGTTATAAAGACCCCTAATTTCATCCTTTTCTGACTCTGTAATCGTAAACTTCATATATTATAAATATTATAAACATTAGAAACGGCTTTTCTGATACGATAACAAAATTTTTACACTAAAACCGACTATTTTACATAACTATCACCTATATTTATAAAAAAAAGATATGGAACTACTTTATGAATTTAGAGATGAATTAATGAAACATAAAATTGACGGATTTGCTCAATTTACCTTGAAAAAGGGTGGTAAATGGATAGATGTCGATAAATTAATTGAAGAAATAGACAACCTAAGGGTGTGTCAGTGTCCTCCTAAGGACGAATTGTCGTAAAATCATGTACCGCCCACACTTTTATGGTTAAATCACCTCTTAAAAGAGCTGCAATTAGTCTACCCATACCCCAATACATCTCACCATTAACCAATGTCGACGGTTCTGCGGTTTTTGGGTCATAATTAGCGTATTCTTCGTACCTTTCGGGGTTTTGGTCGAATATTTCACCCGATTTTAGACCAAATTCGCGACCAACTTCGGTATCTGAGACGTGTTCTACGTCTTCTAACTCCAATCTATACCTTGGGTTGGTCTTTATCATCTCCATAACGTGTCTTGGAGTCCTTCCGATGGCTTCTTTTACTGATTTTGTCTGTAAAAGGTTCAATAAATTCATAGTGACTGGATAATTTGGGTCTAACTCCCAATTTTTTATCAAATTTATGTCACTTTTTGACCCTTCAGGTCTTTCATCAATGATTTCTCTTTGAAATTCATCAGGAAAACGGTCTAAAATTTCTACCCATTCGTTATTACCCTCTTCTATCGCCTTTTTTTTGTAACCTTCTATGTCAATTTCTGACATTTTACTCTCGTTTAACCGATTTTTACAAAATTTTTCTTTAGCTTCACTCGCAACCTTAGACATTTCAATGGTTTGTTCAGGTTTGAAGTTACATGGTTCATTTTCTTTACATCCGTTTTGTTTTCTAAACTCCAGCATCTTAATATCCCATGCCTTTCTGTACTCTAACTTAGCTTCGTCACTGTTTTTACAATTATTTTCTTGTTCAGTAATAAGACCCATCACATTTTTTATACGATTTACATCCTCAGATATCTGTTGGATATCAAGTATATTCCAATCACCCTCTCTATCGAAAAATTCTACGTCATATTCTTCTCCTTCATCGTAACAAGGGTCACAATTATTTAATGCATTACTTAAATCATACTCATCATACGCCTCGACTTCATCTTGGTATCTTCTTACTACTGCCTCACTACCTGAAAATTCAGTTTTTATCTTATATTTTTTGAGTTTTGGTATGACAATATCTTTGTCTTCCATGTTACCCCAATTATCAAAGTTTTTTTCGTTAGCAACACATAATGCTCTAATAAAATTAGTGTCTAACGGTAAAGATTCTAACGATTTCGGTAAGGTAAATTCATACGGGTCGTTGTAACGGTTTTTTGGGGTCTCAATCGGGTTTGTTTTGAACAAAATCTTCGCAATACCTAATACTCTATTAAGTTTTGCTTCTTCTGTATAATTGTTTCCGTCAGACATACTTATAAATATATTGTAATTACTTTGTTTATTAATAAAGAAACACTATATTTGTATTATGAAAAACATTTTTATTTACACCATTCTACTATCTACGTTATATAGTTGTACTAAATCGTCATATATTGAACCTATTTTACCTAACAATGATGGGTATAACCCCAATATAGAGGTTAATAATGATAATAACTACAATCAAGTAGTTATGGGTGATGATGTCGAGGTAACATTTAAAATTTATTCTAACTGGGGTTCAGCATCAATTGTTAATACAACAACCGAAAGTGATACTGTAATGCATTATATCGGTTTTAACGAAGTAATGGATACCACAGTTACTTATTATCTTAACTCAGGTGAAAGTATTGATATTCTATCTTCAACATATAGTTGTTTTATTGAGTTAGATGTCTTCATTAATGATGAGTATTTCTACACCGTTTATGACGATGGTCAACAAGGAACACTGACCTATACATATCAAAATTAATACAGGTTGTCAAAATAAAAAACCCCTCGTGAGAGGGGTTTTTTATAAAAACTATTAAAACTTACTCGACTGTTTTAATATATTTTCTACCATTTCTGATGTAAAATCCGTTTAGAGGAATATCTTGATAGGAACGGATTTCTTGACCCATGATGTTGTAGTAAATACCGTTATTAACTCTGTCATCTTCAATCTCACCGACACTGTTAATAGTATTATCTAATAAGACTGCGTCGATAGCATGAACAACACCATTCTGCGCTTCCAAATCAGCTAATACAACTGTAGCGGTACCATTAATTGTTACTGTTTCACCAACACCGATGGTCAAGGTACCACCACCTACTGTAGTCGCTTCCAAACCGTCATATAAGTCAGTACTCATAACAGTAGTACCCAAGACGTGATACAAAAGAATGTCAGTCAAGTTAGGAAGAACCAAAAGGTCAGTAACTTCAACACCCAAAGTGGTTGCCAAATCAACAAATGCATCGTCAGTTGGTGCAAATACTGTAAAGGTACCTTCACCTTCTAAAGTCTCTTGTAGACCTCCCGCGATAACTGCGGCTTCGAGGTAGTTGTGGACTTCACTTGATTCAATCCAATCCCATACTGCCGTTACCGCAGGTTCGGTAGGTGGTAAAAGAACCGCATCAATAACATGGACAACACCGTTACTTGCATCGATATCCGCAACTATAACCTGAGCATCATTAATGAAAACACCGTTTGTGTCAATAGTTACGGTTACTGAACCACCGTTTAAAGTTTCTACTGTTGTACCGTTAACTAAATCAGTACTTAATGTAGTACCACCAACAACGTGATAAGTAAGAATAGACGTTAACAACTCGTTGTCTGCCAAAACAGCATCAAGGGTACCTTCAGGTAACATATTGAATGCGTCGTCAGTAGGTGCAAATACAGTAAAAGTGGTTGTTGTGTCACTTAAAACATCTACTAACCCTGCCTGTACAACGGCAGTTTCTAATACATTGTGAGATTCACTTTCTACAATAATGTCAACTACAGTTGTTGACTGAGAAAAACCAAGTAGGGTTGTTAAGACTAACCCAAAAGTCATAATAATTTTTTTCATTTTGTTTTATTTTTTTGTGTGGAGTAAATGTAGTCACCTAAAACGAATATGTCAACAAACTTGTTTAAGTTTTTTTAAAAAAAATTACACAAAAAAACCCCTCACTATTGTGAAGGGTTCTTTCATATATTGTTAAAGTAAATTAGTCTTCGTCTTCGTCCTCTTCGTCGTCGTGGTCAGCTTCTAAGTCTAACTTAAGAGTTTCACCACCACAAGAACACTCACCGTCCTTTAATAACATCGCGATTTGGTCAAGAGTGACTTCTATCTCGTCACCTCCCTCTTCTTCGTGTATATCTTCTTCGTTTATGTAACCTTCACTTAATGCCGCTTCTTCACACTTAGACTTATACTCTTCCATAAGTGTTTCCATTTCACCACACATTGATTTATATGCTTCCATGCAATTTTTACCTTCACTCAATGCCGCTTCGTACATTGAACCACAAGTTCCTTCCATGGTTTCATAGCAAGAACTCTTCTCAGACATTTCGTTCTCTTGGAGAACTCTTCTGACGATGTTTTCTAAATCTGACTCAGTCAGTCTAACTACTTTTTTATTCATGATAATAATTCTTTTCCCATTTCTTTTATAGCTACTAATTGGTCTTTATAGTTGTTAATCATTGCAGCTAATTCTTTGTCTTGCTTCGCCAATTCAGAATTTGGTTCTGTGTGAGGTATAACTCTATCAAGATTTTTAAGTGATGTACTGATATGTCTATCAGTTGTCTTAACTAAAGATGCAAATTCACCTCTAATTTTACCTATTTCGGAATTTTCACCTTGTGGTAACTCTCCAGGTGTTCCTGTTTTTATATAATCTTTTTTAGTCTTTCTAAATGCTTTTCTGTTTTGTTGTTTAGTCTTTGCCGCACCAATACCACCAGCAACTTTAGCTTTTAATCTATCAACAACTTGTTCTGTTGCTTCTTCTTCTTGAAGGACTCTTTTGACTATATTTTCTAAATCCGATTCTGACAATCTAATAACTTTTTTACTCATAACTTTAATATTTTACTATAAATATGTTGTTAATAAAAAAACCCCTCGTTAGAGGGGTTTCATTATCTAAAAAAATGTATTAGTAAGACTCTCTTAGTTGATATCCTGCAAAACCAAGTACTCCAAGTAATATTGGCATCATAGCACCAGGGAACCCAAGTGAAAGGTGCATACATACTGCTCCTGTCATAACAGCACCTATTAAAATAGAACCATACAAAGATGTTTTAGGGTAAACCAAAAGTCCTACACCAAGTACTTCTAAGACACCAACCATAAGGAGGTAATCGTTTAAGTTCATAAATGTGAAGTTACCGACCATTTCTTCGGTACCAATGATTTTGGAGAATCCTCCCATGCCCAACATTACGGCGACAAATGCGGTGAACAACCAACCCAAATTTTTAAGTGTTAAATATTTACTCATGATGTTTATAATTTTGGGTATAAACTACACGATAAAATACATTTTGTCAATAGTATGTCGAATTGTCATTAATATTTAAATCTCTGAAATCCTCTACTGTAAAAAAAATACATCTCATAATTAAAAATTTTTTGTTGTAAATAAAACCTCTCCCGAAGGAGAGGTTATAGTTGTTGTTCAATAATCACTATGTCAGTATGACATGGCAATATATTATATATATAACGATTATGTTCCAAAAGTAATGTCATCTGCAACATTTTTTTTATCTGAGTAGGCGTCACATGGTCTATGATAACATGACGAAATTGATGTTGTTAACAAAATCAACAAAAACATAAAACAAAGTTTATTTTTCATATCTATAAATATAATAAAAAACCCCTTCCGAAGAAGGGGTTTCAAATTAAATTTGTATGTGTTAATCACAACTTGAATACTCTAATTTTTCTTGTAAATAAGTTAGACTTTCACACTTAACACAGTATTCATTACCTGAATCACTGTTCTCCATAAGTACATCAAACGAATCACTATATGAATTAAAAAATCCCTCTATAACAACAGGTCTTGAATCACACCATGATTTACTGTGAACCTCTTCTAATTCAATATACTTTACGTTTGTTTGTGGGTCTGTCGTTGGTACTTTTCTGTAAGCCTTACATTCAGCACAGTAAACACCGTAAGGTGGTTCTTTTGTACATTGTGTAAGTAATCCTACTAAGAGAAGTAAAATTAAGGAAATCATTTTCTTCATTTCAAATTTAGAAAACAATTATTCACTTAATAAGTCTTGTAGTGCGGAATACGTAGTAAGTTTATTTTTACCGATTTCTGAAGGTTCATATACGGTTACGAAGAGATAAGGCTCTTCTGTGGTATTGAGAATGGTAGGAGTCTTCTGTTCGATTTCAAAACATACTGGTGTTCCATCTCCGACTTCCAAACAGATTAAATCACCATATTCAGCTATTGCTATATAGTAATATAAATCCTCTTGGTTATACTCTCTTTGTTTATTGTTGTCTACTTGCCAACCGAATTTAGATGCACCTCCGGTGTATCTTTGGTGTTTCATAGTAGAACAACTACTTAGTGCGAATACTGCGCACAGAAGTAACAACGAGTGTTTAAATAATGACATAATAAAAATTGAACAACATTTATGAGTTTTACCTCATCAATAAATATCAAAAAAGTTATGTCTATCTAAAAATTTTAACCTAAATATGACTATTCCTACAGTTACTCGATGTATAATTTTATACAATCCTCAGGGAATGGAAAGTACCTATTCATCCTTTTTTTCACTGACTTTTCTACACTATCAACTATCCACGAAGCGTCCTGAAAGTAACGAAGTCTAACGCTATGTGGTTCTTTATGTACGTTGAACTCTTCTGCCATATCTTCGTAAAACACAAATGAATGTTCACTAATAGGACTTATTACCATATGTACCATCAAGTCACACCCTTCTTTTTCTGAAGGTACTATCTGCACACTATCGACTTGCCATACCGCATTTATGGATTCATTTATATCGGTTTCACCATCCCAGTACATTGTGTTATCTTCAATGTAGTTGGTTGCGAAGAAATCCTTATTTAATTTATCGATTATAAGACTTTCAAGTTTATTGAATCCTACAGACTCATTAAATAAACCAGATTCACTTTTATAATACCCTTTGTTACCATCAAGTGATATTAGTAAATCAATCTCTTTCATTTTGTTTTCTAAGTATTCACTAACATCAGGCGGAAGATTTTCATCTTCTATCATACCATACTTTCTCAAAGAATTTCTAATATTACTAAACTCGTTACTTATTTTACGATGTGTAGTCCATATAGAATCTGGTGCTTGTGTAACTCTCTGTAATTCAGATTCGGTAAATCCGTGTTCTAAGAATAAAGACCTTAATTTTTTATATAATACATATAAATTACTATCTAATTCGGTTTCTTTAATAAATCTCAGTGATGGTGACATTTTAATTACTCTTTACTTAAGACTACAGGTAAAATAGCCGTTAATACTGTGGTTAATATTGTCACATTACGAGTATTCCTAAGTCGACTTATCTTATCATCCTTAGAAACCAACTCTAATGATTGAACCGTTGTCTTCTCAACCAGTTCTTTATTAATAAACATCAAAGAGTCTGTAGTAGTCTTAAATCTATCTATTAAAATATTGTTTTGTTCTACAATACTATTTAAGTCGTTCACTTGTAATAAAAGAGAATCTCTTTCCATTTTACACAAATCGTAATTAATCAAATCCCTAACGACTTGTTTGGCTTGAATTGTAGGAATACAAACTAAGTCTTCACTCACCGTATCGCTTTGCGAAAAAATCGGAAAGCTGATTGTGAGACATACTAGAGATATTATCAATTGTTTTATCATAATCCTTTTTTAAATCTGCAAGTTGTTTATTCCTATTTTGGATTGTAGTGTTTAGACTATCTACTTTAGATTCCGTAACTAATAAGGTTTCCTCCAACTTATCTTTTAATCTATTAGCGTCCTCAACTTTATCCTGTAACTTATCTTTCTCTTCTTCTAGTAAAGAATCGAATCTTTCTTCAGCTGCCGTGACAGCCCTATCTACGAAATTTTTAGTCATGGACCAAACCGCAACTCCTCCTAATATACCACCTATTAGTAATCCAATCCCTAACGATATTAATCTAACATTTTTCATACTTTTTTAAACTCAATTTTTTTACCCTTTGGTGTAGTGTATAAAACTGAAGGTTTACCTGTTCTCATTTCATTTTCTAATTCCTTCATTTTATTATTATCAAGTTCTTTATTACTAACAGTTTGACAAGGCCACCCCATACTTGCACATATTTTATGACCCGAAGATGTTACACCGTCATAATAACGTTTAGTACCGTCCGTATAAAGTTCGTATTTATTGTTACCTGCAACAACTAACCCATCGTCACTATTGAACTCTTCACATAACACATAAAGAGATTCTATATTATTTTTTTCTTCTTCTGAAAGAATAATTCTTTTACCCATAACAATATTGTTTTACAATAAATACTTTTGAAAACAAAAAATCCCCACTTAGTGAGGATTTAAATGGATTATTTCCATAGTATTTGTATGAGAACTATAGCAACCGATAATGTTAAAGTTACAATTGTTTTGGGGGTCAATCCTTGATTCATATGTAACCAAGTTAGAAAAGCAAATGTAATCATACCACAAGCAAACCCTATAAGTCTACCTGGCCATAGTTCACCATCAAAACCCTTTACTGTCCATTCAGTGGCATATAGATATAAATACGATATGGGGAATCCAAATAGTGCCATTGCCCATTTGTTATTTTTTACCCACTCACTTAAAAATTGTAAGTTAAGTTGATACCACACAGATGTTTGAGCAACTATGAACATAAAAACACCTAAGATTATATACTTTAGGTTACTCATTTATTATTTCTCATGTCATCTCTAACATCCCAATAATATCCTCTAAGTTTTTGACCCAATTCTTGGTCATTAAGTTTTTCATCAACAATCCATTTAGTCATTTCCGAAATTGTTAAGTGGTCAATAGTATTTTTATTCATCGTTAACTCTTTTAATGATATCAGGATTTTGTTTAATCGTTTGAATAGTAATCAAATCTTTAATCTTAGTGGTAGACCAATTGTGTGAACGTGTAGTATAAATAATATCAATAGGTAAGTGGTCACCTGTACATCTCTTACCAATATAATCGTCACCCAAGATACGAACATCTGGTTTATAGAATTCCATCAAATGAACGAGTTCTTCCTCCGTTTGATAGCAAACCACCTCATCGACGTATTCGATAGCCATAAGGGTCTTATATCGTTCATAAAGGGGTACCACGGGTTTATACTTAGTGAACCTCGTCTCAGAGGGGTCACGTTGCAAAAACACCATGAAATAATCACAGTGTCTCTTAGCTTCCTCAAAGGTATAAATGTAACCTGGGTGTAATAAATCAAAATTACCCGCAGTAAATCCTATCTTACCTTTTTTACTATCCATGTGACAATGATATCACATATAAAAATGATAGTCAATAAAAAACCCCTCCGAATAGAAGGGGTTCTTATATTTACTTAAAATTTATTTTAACGAACCGCAGCTCCTACATTCTCATAACCCGAAGATGCACTTTCCGGGTAGGACGAGGATGTAACGGAAAGTTGGTTCTTTTTGTACGCTTCTACTAGGTCACTGATAGCAACAGTTAAATCTTTTTTAAACTGGTTTCTATTAGTTGCACAGACTTTCACCGCATAATCAAAACTTTTCATTTCTTCAATCGAAATACAGTGTGGTTTACCTGCCTCAGGAGCTGACATACCTAACGAAAATACATTAGGGCCAAACTTGTGATATCCATTAGATATGTAGTCTTTACCATTTTTGTCTTTACTTATCTCAACATCTTTAAAATCAAATTGTTGTAAAATATTCTTTATGTCCTCAGCAGTAGGAACACTTGTTTGTTCATACAAATTGACGTGACCCAATTTCTTGTTCACCATCTTATGAAAGTTTTCGTTCATAACTTTCATTCCACCTTCGTGTTGTTCACGAATGGAGTTCTTTTCTTCGTCGGTTAAGTTGTTTAATAAATGTTTCATGTTGTTTTATTATTATTACAGAATCCCTTAACAGGTACACCTGAACTGGATATAAAATTATCGATAGCTTTAGCCAATTCATCACCCCTATCGTAAGTGATTCTTAATTCTTCGAGTATTCCGTCTTTTAATTCCTTAGACATCTCAAAACTTCTACCCTGATTTACTTTTCTAATTATATCATCGATGAGGTTCATCAACTTACTATCTAATTTATCTAACAATAAACCAATCGCTTCGTCAGGTGTATTCACTTTTTCACCCTCCTGAACTTTTTTAATTACATTATTAATTGCAAATACACACTGTGCAACAGCACCTTCCACGTTATCACAAAGACTGTCAGAATCTGCAAGACCGTTTAAGGTTTTAAACAAGTTTTCCATAACAGTTTTATACTTAGTGACCAACTCAATGGCAGTA
>Ga0213862_10000036_pt1 | contig 47220 bp, 45 predicted proteins | sample PICome_7_FD_160092 | JGI IMG/M metagenome (GOLD analysis project Ga0213862, IMG submission 160092) | Coastal seawater microbial communities near Pivers Island, North Carolina, United States - PICO266 | ecosystem: Environmental > Aquatic > Marine > Coastal | place: USA: North Carolina... | reverse complement strand
TGGCTTGATGATCAACCTAATACTTTTAACAATCCAGTTGGCAGGATAATTTTTTTTAATTTAGAAAAAATTATACGCCATGATAGTTCGCTCTTTATCCCTGTTTATTTTATTTCTCATTGCCTTGAGCTGCACCAAAACAATCCCTGAAACACCCAAAGCCATGCTTGTCATTCACGGAGGTGCAGGTTGGATATCCCGTGAGAGCGTATCCGACAGTATGGAAAATGCCTACATAACAACTTTAGAAACAGCACTAATTAAAGGAAGAGAAGTTATTAAAAATGGAGGAAGCAGTTTAGATGCAGTTCAACGGGCCATTGAACACCTTGAGGACTCTCCGCTATTTAATGCGGGAAAAGGCTCGGTATTTACTTATAATGAAACCAATGAAATGGACAGTGCAATCATGGACGGAGCAACAGGCGGTGCTGGTGCAGCTACTGGGATATCAACAATAAAAAACCCCATTCAAGTTGCCCGTGCAGTATTGGATCACTCTGTTCATGTTTTTCTGAGTGGACAAGGAGCAGAAGAATTTGCCCTAGAACAAGGACTTAAACAAGTTGATCCCTCATACTTTTTTACCCAAAATAACTATGATAGACTTAAAGAAGTTAAGGTTTCCATGACCATGCCAAGTCAAGAGAAGTTGGGTACAGTAGGTGCTGTGGCGCTAGATGTAAATGGAAATTTAGCTGCTGGAACATCAACTGGAGGAATGACCAATAAGCGCTATGGGCGCATTGGCGATGTGCCTGTTATCGGTGCTGGTACGTATGCTGAAAATGACGTTTGTGGGATTTCGGCTACTGGACATGGTGAATTTTTTATTCGAAATGTTGTGGCACACGACATTGCTGCACGAATGAAATACTTAGGTCACTCCATTGAAAAAGCATCAAAAGAAGTCATTGCTGCATTAAAAGAAAAAGGAGGCGCAGGAGGGGTTATTGGGCTTGACAGCCAAGGACATGTAGTCATGCCTTTTAATACACCGGGGATGTTCAGAGGGTATATTACACTGGATGGCAGTCCTGTTGTAGCCATCTATGCCGAAGACTAAGCGTCTGCTGTAGCAGCTAAGTTTTCGGACAAGCGCTTGTATACACCTGTAGTTAACTTCTCACGAATAGAAGAAAAGGCTTCCAAAGTTTTACTAACATCTTCAAGTGTGTGTGATGATGTCGGAATAAGGCGCAATAAAATAAGTCCTTTAGGTATTACCGGATAAACAACAATAGAACAAAATATAGCGTAGTTTTCTCGAAGGTCTTTTACCAAGACCATCGCTTCTAAAATACTTCCTTTAAGGTAAACCGGCGTAACACAACTTTGTGTAGTACCAATATCAAAACCACGCGCTTTTAAACCTGATTGAAGTGCGTTTACATTTTCCCAAAGTTTCGCTTTTAGATTTGGCATCGTGCGCAACATCTCTAATCGTTTTAACGCTCCTTTGACCAATACCATTTGTAATGACTTGGCAAATACTTGTGAACGCATATTGTACTTCATGTAGTCCATGATTTCCTTGTCACCAGCAATAAAGGCGCCCGTGCTTGCCATAGACTTGGCAAAAGTGGCAAAGTATACATCAATATCGTCCATAACGCCTTGCTCCTCTCCTGCCCCAGCACCCGTTGCTCCCAGGGTTCCGAAGCCATGAGCATCATCAACCAAAAAACGGAATCCATACTTTTCTTTGAGGGCTGCAATTTCTCGTAAACGTCCTTGTTCGCCACGCATACCAAATACACCTTCCGAAATAACCAAAATGCCTCCACCCGTCTCACTGGCTACACGTGTAGCGCGTTGTAAATTTTTTTCAAGACTCTCAATGTCATTGTGACGGAACGTAAAGCGTTTACCTACGTGCAAACGAACGCCGTCAACGATACATGCATGCGAATCAACATCGTAAACAATAACATCGTTTTTAGAAACCAAGGTGTCGATAGTTGAAAGGATGCCTTGGTAACCGAAATTCAGCACATACGCTGCTTCTTTACCAACAAATGCAGCCAATTCGTCTTGTAATTGTTCGTGATAGGACGTATGGCCAGACATAAGGCGCGCACCCATGGGATAAGCAGAACCGTGTTCAGCAGCAGCCGCTGCATCAATCTTACGTACCTCAGGATGATTGGCAAGCCCTAAATAGTCATTAACACTCCAAGTGATTACTTCTTTTCCTTGAAAATACATGCGGTTACCTATTTCACCTTCAAGTTTGGGAAATGCGAAATAACCTTCAGCTACATAAGCCCACTTTCCAAGAGGCCCTTTATTATTGCGGATTTTTGCAAATAAATCGTTCGTCAATGTGTTGGTTTTAAGTTGTTACAAATATAGGTATAAAGCTGATATGAGTTAATGCGGATTTATCGAATATACTCTATTGGTTTTTCTTTTTCGATATTTTTGGCATCGAAAAAACCTTGTTCTCGCATCCATTTATCGCTGTAAATTTTACTCATATAACGAGAGCCATGGTCGCAGAAAATAATAACTACAACACTATTTTCATCAAAAAAGTTGCCTTCGTTATTTAGTTGACGGGCAGCTTGAAGCGCTGCTCCTGAAGTATATCCAACAAACAAACCTTCTTTTTTGGCTATTTCTCGTGCTGTATGTGCACTTTCTTCGTCTGTTACTTTTTCAAAATGATCAATAACATCAAAATCTGTAGCAGAAGGAATGAGATTTTTACCGAGTCCCTCTATACGATAAGGGTATATTTCGTTTGGATCAAATTCATGTGTTTCGTGAAATTTTTTTAATACGGAACCATAAGCGTCAACACCTATGATCTGAACGTCTTTGTTTTGTTCTTTTAAATAACGACCAATCCCAGAAATAGTACCCCCTGTGCCACTACTGGCAATCAGGTGCGTAATCTTTCCTACTGTTTGGTTCCAAATTTCTGGGCCAGTGGTAAGATAATGGGCTTCTGTATTGAGTTCGTTAAAGTATTGATTGATATAAATAGACCCTTCAATCTCCTCGCTCAATCGTTTTGCCACTTGGTAGTATGATCGAGGATCGTCGGCACTAACATGGCCTGGGCAAACGTACACCTTAGCACCCATAGATCTTAGCATGTCTATCTTATCAGGAGAGGATTTAGAAGTAACAGCCAGTATGCAATCATATCCTTTTATGATGCTAACCATAGCCAAACTGTAGCCTGTATTACCAGATGTTGTTTCGATTATGGTACTTCCAGACTTTAAAATACCTTTTTGTTCAGCCTGTTCTATAATGTGAAGTGCAATCCTATCTTTATTAGAGTGACCTGGGTTAAAGGCCTCAACTTTGGCATAAAAGTCACCCTTGAGACCATCAGTAATGCGGTTGAGCTTGACTAGTGGTGTATTTCCAATCAGCTCTAAGGCGCTTTTATGTGCGGTTATTTTATTGGTTGTCATATTGTGGCACAAGTAGTGCGGAAATATTGGTGAGCAAATTTAATAAAAATCATCAAAATATCATTTACCCTAATTCTTCTCTAAATATAGAAGAAAAGCGTATTCCATTGCAATTTCTTTTAATGCCTCAAACCTGCCCGATGCGCCGCCATGACCCGCATCCATATTGGTATGCAAAAGAATCAGATTATCGCCTTGTTGCACGTCACGAAGCTTAGCCACCCATTTTGCAGGCTCCCAATATTGCACTTGTGAATCATGCAAGCCCGTTGTTACCAATGTATTTGGATATGACATTGGTTTCACATTGTCATAAGGCGAGTAGGATTTAATATAATGATAGTACGTTTCATCATTTGGATTACCCCATTCGTCATACTCTCCTGTGGTGAGTGGAATAGAATCATCTAGCATAGTCGTTACCACATCAACAAAAGGAACAGCTGCAACAATTCCTTTGTACAGTTCCGGTGCCATGTTCATTATAGCTCCCATCAACAATCCCCCTGCTGATCCGCCCATAGCATATAGGTGAGCTGATGACGTGTATGACTTATCAATGAGAAACTTTGAACATACAATAAAATCTGTAAACGTATTCTTTTTGCTAAGCTGCCGGCCGTTTTCATACCAAGCTCTTCCCAAATACTCGCCACCCCTAACATGGGCAATTGCAAACACAAACCCCCTGTCAAGTAAACTCAATCGAACAGACGAAAAATAAGGATCAATGGTGTTTCCATAAGAACCGTAGCCATATTGTAGCAAGGGTGTTTTTGAAGTCATTGCCGTATCTTTATGACGTACTAATGAAATTGGAATTTTTGCACCGTCATAGGCAGTAGCCCATAAACGCTCAGCTATATAATTAGTTTTATCAAAAGAACCTCCTAATACTTCCTGCTCTTTTTTTAATTCTTTACTTTTTGTAGTGGTATTGTAATCAATAACACTGGAAGGAGTTGTTAATGAGGTAAAATTGTACCTGAAGGTTTGGGCGTCAAAGTCAACATTTGTTCCTAAGGAAGCAGCATACGTCTCGCTTTCAAAATCCATATAATAATCTTCGCTACCGTCCCATCTTACAACTCTTAATTGAAGTAAGCCGTTGATTCGTTCAGAAACCACCATAAAATCCCGAAAAAGCTCAACGCCCTCCAAAAGAACGTCTTCACGGTGCGGGAGTACATCAATCCAATTTTTCTTGCTTGGTGATGATACGGCTGCTTTGACCAATTTAAAATTAGTGCTGTTGTCGGCATTTGTGGATATGTAAAAATTATCTTCAAAATGAGCAACGTCATATTCTAAACCACGCACACGTTTTTGAATGGTCTTAAACTTACCCTTTGGTCTATTGCTAGGTAAAAACTGGTATTCAGAAGTCATGGTACTGGTAGAGCCAATCATAATATATTCACGAGATTTTGACGGATAAACATACGTGTAAAAAGTTTCGTCTTTTTCTTCAAAAACCATAATATCATCGACTTGGGTACTGCCAATTTTATGCCGATAAATCTTATCTGTACGAAGGGTTTCTTCGTCTTTTGAGGTGTAAAAGAAAGTTTCGCTATCTGCAGCCCAAGCTGCATAGGAACTCACCCCATGAATTTCATCTTTAAGCATTTTACCGCTGGTCAAATCTTTAACTTTTATGGTGTAAATCCGTCTAGACAAGGTGTCAATGCCGTAAGTTAGTTTGGTATTGTCGGGGCTCACACTGAGTCCTGAAACCTGACAATACGCCAAGTCCTTAGCCAATTCGTTTACATCCAACAATATTTCTTCCCTTGCATCCAATGTTTTGTGTTTGCGAGTGAAAATTGGATAATCCTTTCCTTTTTCATAACGGCGGACATACCAATAGTCATTCAAAAAATAAGGCACAGAACTGTCGTCTTCCTTAATACGCCCCTTCATTTCCTCAAAAAGTTGCTTTTGCATCTTTTCTGTGGAGTCGAGTACAGCTTTGGTGTAGCTATTTTCATCGTTGAGATATTGAATTACTTCTGGATCTTCGCGATCGTTAAACCAGTAGTAAGGGTCAATACGCGTATCGCCATGGATGGATAGTTCTTTATCCCTGGGACTAGCATCAGGAGGAGTATGTGTCATATGGGTGCAGCTAAATAGCAGACAAAAATAAGCGGATGTGATGACTTTTGAGGGCATAATAATGTATTTTTACAATTCTAAAGTACAAAAAATTGAATCAAGACCAGCTTAAAAGTCTGATAGAGCGCCTTGGAGCGCTGAGGAGGTATCTTTGACATTGATGCGCGAAGCATTGATGTTGCTAACAAAGAAGAAAAAACCCTAGACCCCAATTTTTGGAACGATTCCAAGAAAGCTGAACAATTCATGCGTGAGTTAAGAAGCACTAAGCAATGGATTAACGATTATGAAAAAGCCACTCAACTCGTTGAAGATTTAGAGGTATTGCTTGAGTTCTTTAAGTCTGGTGAAGTGGAGGAAGCAGAACTCATACGCTATTTCGAAACTACAACTAGTCACTTTGAGGAGCTGGAGTTTAAAAATATGCTCTCGGACGAAGGAGATAATCTAAGTGCCATAATACAAGTAACGGCAGGAGCTGGCGGTACAGAAAGTTGTGATTGGGCGGCCATGTTAATGCGGATGTATCAGATGTGGGCTGACAGAAAAGGATTTAAAATACGAGAGCTAAACCACCAAGAGGGTGATGTAGCTGGTATTAAAACGGTTACTTTAGAGATAGAGGGACATTATGCCTTTGGTTGGCTTAAAGGTGAAAACGGCGTACACAGGCTGGTGCGCATCTCTCCTTTTGACAGTAATGCAAAGCGCCATACCAGTTTTGCATCGGTCTATGTATATCCATTGGTAGATGATTCAATTGAAATAGAAATCAACAGCGCTGACATTGAAATTACAACAGCGCGATCTAGTGGTGCAGGTGGGCAAAATGTAAACAAAGTTGAAACAAAAGTACAACTGGCACACAAGCCTTCAGGTATACAAATTTCCTGCTCCGAAACAAGGTCGCAACACGACAACCGTGATCGTGCTATGCAAATGCTTCGTTCACAATTGTATGAAATTGAATTGCAAAAACGTATGGCGGCACGTGAAGATATCGAGGCCGGTAAAATGAAAATTGAATGGGGATCACAAATCAGAAACTATGTTCTCCATCCCTACAAACTAATAAAAGACGTGAGAACGCAAGAAGAAACAGCAGCCGTTGAAGACGTACTTAACGGCGATATAGACCGTTTCTTAAAAGCTTTTTTAATGTCCCAAAACCAACCTAAAAACGAAACCTTATGAACAACATCAATACCTTAATTTTTGATTTTGGCGGTGTCCTTATCGATTGGAATCCTGCTTATGTCTTTTTAAAAGAATTCAGGGGAAATCAAGATGAAATGAACCATTTTTTAAACACCATTTGCTCTTGGGAGTGGAATGAAAACCAAGACGCTGGTTACTCTCTTCAAAAAGCTACCGAAGAAAGAGTAGCCATGTACCCCGAATACGAACGTCTTATTCGTATGTATTACGGTCGTTGGGAAGATATGTTGGGATATGAACACACAGATACTGTAGAACTTTTGAAAACTTTTAAGAACCGTAATAATTACAGGCTCATTGGACTGACCAATTGGAGCCATGAAACATTTCCAGTGGCCTTGGAACGTTTTGCGTTTCTATCATGGTTTGAGGGCGTCGTCGTATCGGGAACTGAAAAAATGAAAAAACCAGATGCGAACATCTATACGTTGACATTAGATCGCTATAAAATCATTCCAGAAAACGCGGTATTCATTGATGATAAGTTAGAAAATGTTCATGCAGCTACTCAATTGGGGATGCATGGCATTCACTTTACATCAGCAGCAAAACTCAAAAGAAATCTTGAAACACTTGGCGTTAGTTAAATTGGAAAAATTTTAAGTTAAAAACTTTTAAAAGACTACTTTTACAAAAAAAGCATGAAAAAATCAGGGATTTTATCCTTTCTACTGCTGTGTGCCAGTTTTGGTTATGCGCAAGAACGCTACAGCATTAGCGCAAGAATTCAAGACAAGAATTCAGGTGATTTTCTACCATTTGCTACTATAACATTGCGCGATGCATCAACCAACAAACTTATTGGCGGTACAGTTTCTGATGAAAGAGGAAAAGCCACCCTTGAAAGTAGCGTTCAGAATGTAGAAATACAGGTGTACTACGTTGGTTTTGAAACCCTTATTTTTACAAAAACCCTTTCTAAGAGAACTGATTTGGGTTCGCTCCAATTGACACCAAAGGAAAACCAATTGGCGGGTGTTGATTTGGTCGGACGAAGATCGGATGTAGAAATCAGGTTGGACAAACGGGTTTATAATGTAGGACAGAACCTCAATGCCAAAGGCACTAACGTGTTTAATGTGTTGGAGAACATTCCCTCACTATCCTTAGACTTAGACGGCAATTTAGAATTACGCGGCAGTACTAATGTTCGCATACTAATTGATGGAAAACCATCTGGCTTGGTAGGTATTAACGGAATTGATGCGCTTGCAGACCTCCCTGCCGAATCAATAGAACGGGTAGAGGTAATTACTGCCCCATCGGCGCGGTATCAAGCAGAAGGTTCGTCAGGAATTGTGAATATTATATTGGCCAAAAACACCCTAAAAGGACTTAACGGTGTCTTTAATGTTTCAGGGGGTAAATTTGATAGCTATGGCGCAAATGCCAGTCTTAACTACAAGGTTGGCAAGTTCAACTTCTTTACTAATTCTGGCTATGGAGACAACACTAATATGGGTGGTGCATTTCAAGAAAACACCTATAAACCTGTGGGTACCTATGACAAATTTTATGAAAGGCGGAGCTTTGACCGCAGAAGGGTTGGAAGCAATGTCAATTTGGGAGTTGACATCAACCTTGCACAGAAAACAAAATTTACATTCTCTTATGTCATAAATGACAGGGACGGGGAAGACGTCACCGATAACCAACAAAACCACACCCTACTTGGAGAAAACAAAACATTATCGCTGCGGTCTGAAATTGAAGAAGACAAAGACATCAGCAAGCAATTGAGCTTTTCACTTACCCACAAATTTGATGAAGTGGGACACAAGCTTGATGTTACGGTTCAAACAGAGCGTATTATTGAAGACGAATTTTCAGATTTACAAACACAAACCTTTCTTCCGACAAACGTACTTGGCTTTTTGGAAGAAAACAATACGGAGGAGCGCAAAAAACAGTTCTTAGCACAATTAGACTACGTGTGGCCTATTGATGAAAATACCCAATTCGAAGCAGGGTATCGAACCACCAACGAAAACCAAGACACGGGTTTTACGGTCTTAAATGAAATTGCGGATGGCACTATGATTGTTGATGAATACCTGACTAACTTTTTAGATTACAATCAAATCATACATGCTGTTTATTCTCAGTTTGGAAAAAAATGGGATGGCTTTTCATTTTTAGCAGGCTTGAGATATGAACATACCAATTGGATGGTTGTTCAAAAAACTACATCGGAAGCGGGAAATAATATATTTGACGGCTTATTTCCAACACTAAATATTGGTATTAAATTTTCAGAAACGGCCAACTTGACCTTTGGCTACAACCGTCGTTTGAGCAGGCCTGGCGCATGGAGTTTAAACCCCTTCAGGTCAAGAGCTAGTGAAACCAGTTTTTTTCAAGGAAATCCAAATCTAAGACCTAGTTATTCCGATGGATTTGATATAGGTTATTTAAAACAATTCAAAAAATTTACCCTGAATAGTTCTATCTACTTTAGACGCACCAATGAACCAACACAACGCATAACCGTCGAGTCTGGAGAATTTGTTGACGTAAATGGTGAAAGAACTGCTGTTATAAAACGTTTTCCTGTAAACTTTGGAAGTCAGGATCGCTTTGGTTTTGAGGCCAACAGTGTTATTCGTTGGTCGCCAATATGGCGCACCAACATAAGCATTAACCTCTTTAAAACCATTGATAAAGGAATGTATGAAAATCTAGTGTTAGATAACGAAAATGGAAGTTGGTCTGGAAATTTCCGCAACAATCTAAAACTGCCTTGGGACATCAACACGCAAATAAACATACGCTATATGGGAGCTCAGGAGTCGGCCTATGGTAGTCGAAAAGGATATAGTAGTACCAGTGTAGGTTTAAGTAAAGATATTCTTGATAACAATGCGACCATAAACCTAAATTTTAATGATGTGTTTAACAGCGGCATATGGAGATGGAGTTCGTTTACAGAAACCATTTTCACTGATGCAGAATACCAAAGGCGTAAACCTTATTACAAAATTACATTAACATACAGATTTAGACAGGAGAAAGACCGTCAAAGAAGAGGTGGCGACGATTATGATAGTGGTGAAGGAATTGAATTGTAGTTACTGCTTCGCTTTTTGGCGTTTTTCTTTAAACCATTGCATAAAATTTCCCGTTAACCAAAATGGAATAACAAATGTTATGAGAAAAATCATTAACCAGAATCCTATGGTAAGGATGGTCAAGAATGCTAAGAAACCAAGATATTGATCAAATTCAATCATGGGTAAAAGTTTTTACAAAGGTACATATTGGTTGCGTACCGAGCAACACTCAATTTGATAATCCTTTTGTATTTTAGCATAAAACAACCACATGAAGTTTAGGAAAGAAAAAGATACCATGGGGAGTGTTCAAGTTCCAGCCGATAAATATTGGGGTGCACAAACAGAACGTTCAAGGAACAACTTTAAAATTGGCAGCCCAAGTTCCATGCCTATAGATATCATCTACGGCTTTGCTGTTCTCAAAAAAGCTGCTGCCTATACCAATGAGGAATTAGGTGTCTTGACAACTGAAAAACGCGACTTAATCGCACAAGTATGTGATGAAATTGAAGCGGGCGAACTCAACGAACATTTTCCTTTAGTAGCTTGGCAAACAGGATCGGGTACCCAATCCAACATGAATGTTAATGAGGTTATCGCCAACCGAGCACACGTACTTCAAGGGCGCGTATTGGGGGAGGGCGAACGCACCCTACTTCCAAACGATGATGTAAATAAGTCGCAATCCTCAAACGACACCTTCCCTACAGGCATGCATATTGCCATCTACAAAAAGATTGTGAAAGTTACGCTGCCTGGCGTTTCCCAATTGCGAGACACCTTGGCTAAAAAATCAGCTGATTTTGATGATGTCATCAAAATTGGGCGCACGCACTTTATGGACGCAACCCCTTTAAGCTTAGGACAAGAGTTTTCGGGTTACGTGGCCCAACTAAACCACGGTATTAAAGCTTTAGAAAACACATTACCACACCTGGCGCAACTAGCACTCGGTGGCACTGCTGTAGGAACCGGCATCAATACCCCAAAGGGATATGCCCAAAAGGTGTCTAGGTATATAGCACAATTCACAGGCTTACCCTTTGTGTCTGCTGAAAATAAGTTTGAAGCACTAGCTGCTCACGATGCACTTGTGGAAACACATGGTGCCCTTCGCCAGTTGGCCGTTTCATTGTTTAAAATCGGAAACGACATACGGATCATGGCCAGTGGTCCACGTTCTGGGATAGGCGAGTTGATTATCCCCGCCAATGAACCTGGCAGCTCCATCATGCCCGGAAAAGTAAATCCAACACAGTGTGAGGCACTTACCATGGTATGTGCACAAGTTATGGGCAATGACACAGCAGTGGCATTTGCAGGGTCACAAGGCCATTTTGAACTTAACGTATACAAACCTGTGATGGCATTAAACGTTTTAGAATCAGCGGAACTAATTGGGGATGCTTGTTTAAGCTTTGATCTTAACTGTGCTCAAGGCATAGCACCAAATACAGATAAGGTTGATGAATTGCTTAAAAACTCCTTGATGTTGGTGACCGCATTAAATCCAAAAATAGGGTATTACAAAGCAGCTGAGATTGCAAATCTAGCGCATCAAAACAAGCTCACGCTTAAGGAAGCAGCATTGCAAACAGGCTATCTTACTGAAGTAGAGTTTGATGAGTGGGTGCAACCCAAAAACATGATTGGCCGTGACTAAAATGGAAATTTGCGACTATTCCTCTGCACTGAGTCCTTTTTTCAAAACTCTTAACGAGGAGTGGTTAAACAAGTTTTTTGTGGTTGAACCTTATGATGCCACCTTACTTGAAAACTGCGCATCTGAAATATTAGAAAAAGGAGGGCAAATTTTCTTTGGTAAACTAAACCAAACTGTCATTGCCACCTATGCCCTTTTACCACCTAATGATGGCTGTGTAGAACTAGGAAAAATGGCAGTTACCGCTTCACAACAGGGAAATGGATATGGTCAGCAACTGATTCAACATGCTATTAATACAGCTGTTGCCCTAGGACATAAAGCGATCCTACTCTATTCAAATAAAAAATTAGAAAACTCCATTTACCTCTATAGGAAATTTGGTTTTAAAGAAGTACCCAATGAAGATAGTCCCTATGCACGAGGGAATATTAAAATGCTGCTTAAGCTGTAGGGCTGTTAATCAATCTTTGGTACCAACACTTCCATTTATACTTCCAACTAAAAAGTGCCAATAATATTAGCAACATGGGCAGTTGCATAAAGGCAAGCATATAAACATCGGGTTCGGAGACATCCAAAAACAACGAATGGGTTTGGAAAGCGGTCCAATCTGAAGTAACCAAAAGAGAAATAATCAAATTATTACCCGCATGATACCCAAGTGCGAGTTCAAGACCTTCGTCCATAAGGGTAATGATACCCAAGAAAAAACCCATAGACACATAAGACACTATTAACAGGGGACCAAGCTTGTCAATCTCTGGGTTTCCAAAATGCATAAATCCAAACAACAATGAAGTAATTAGCAATGAAAATATTCGGTGCTTAAATATTTGGCCAAACGCTTGCATCAAATAGCCCCGAAAAAAGAGCTCTTCCGCACTAGTTTGCAAAGGCACTAAAACGATTGCAATCAAAAATAACGTAAAAAAAGCTTGTGGATTAAAGTTCCATTGAAAATCGGATGGGTTCGTGTAATATGAAATGATAAAAAACAAAGAATTTAATAAGACTATCCATGTAAAAGCAAAACCAATACGTTTCCAATCAATTTTGTCGCGTGCAGTTATGAATTCACGAATAGAAATGTTGTGCAGATAACGAATCAATACCAATACCAAAACGGCCACAAGCATAAATGGAAAAAGCATAAGCACCAAGGTTGTGTTCGGCGGAAGGGCTTGAAGTATCCCTGCAACATCTAGTGTGCCGAGCTGCTCAAGACCAACTGCTTTAATTACTGCATAAGTATGTGGGATTTGAGCAACAAAAAAAGCAAACACTATAATCAGAGTCCCTATAACATAGCGATCAAAGCGACTTCCTTGATTTTCTCGTATTTTTTCTAAATGCATTTCATAGGTTTAGTCTAAAATACAAAACCTATTTATTTTTCGGTAAAGAAAGGGTGGTTAACTTACAAGAAGATACCAATTTATCATCATCATCAGTGATGGATATTTGCCAGAGTTGCATGGTTCTACCCATATGGACAGCCACAGCTTTGGCATATACATGACCTGAACGAACACCCCGTACGTGATTAGCAGAGACTTCAATACCACGAATCATGATATCATCAGCACCTCGAAATATGGCACAGGCTGCACTGCCAACGGTCTCAGCCAAACCAGCCGTAGCACCCCCGTGCAATACGCCGTCTAATTGCAAAACCGCAGGGGTTACGGGCATTTTTGCAACAAGATAATCTTCGCCTACCTCAACAAAACGAATGTTAAGGGTATCGACAAACGTATTCGCGCAACGCTCTTGTATTTTTTTTAAGATTGTTTCTCGTGACATAAAAAAGAAGCGCCCCACAAAAGCAGGGCGCAGATATCATTATTTTACTTCTTCAAAATCAACATCTTCAACGTCATCGTCAGAAGATGAAGCTGCATCAGCACCATCCATTGGAGGGGCATCGGCACCACCAGCTTCTTGCTGAGCTTTGTACATTTCTTCAGAAGCCTGTTTCCATGCTTCGTTAATGTTGTCTAATGCAGGTTTAATAGCCTCTAAATCTTTAGACTCGTATGCCTTTTTTAAAGCTTCAAGACCTGTTTCAATAGGTGATTTTTTATCTGCAGATAATTTATCTCCAAATTCTTTCAATTGTTTTTCCGTTTGGAAAATCATTTGATCGGCATTATTTAGCACATCAACTTCGTCTTTGGCCTTTTTATCCGCATCAGCATTGGCTTCTGCTTCTTTGCGCATGCGCTCAATTTCTTCCTCCGTAAGCCCCGAAGATGCTTCAATACGAATGTCCTGAGACTTATTGGTAGCCTTATCTAGTGCAGTAACGTGAATCAGTCCGTTAGCATCAATGTCAAAAGTAACCTCAATTTGTGGCACACCTCTTTGTGCAGGAGGGATACCATCTAAATGAAAGCGACCAATGGTTTTATTGTCTGTTGCCATAGAACGCTCTCCTTGCAGTACGTGAATTTCAACAGAAGGCTGGTTGTCAGCAGCTGTAGAAAACACTTGTGATTTTTTTGAAGGTATGGTTGTATTTGACTCTATAAGTTTGGTCATCACCCCGCCCATGGTCTCAATACCAAGCGATAGTGGCGTCACGTCTAAGAGCAAAACATCTTTAACATCTCCTGTTAAAACACCACCTTGAATGGCAGCGCCAATGGCAACTACCTCATCTGGGTTTACCCCTTTCGAAGGCTTTTTGCCAAAAAACTTCTCAACTTCTTCTTGTATAACAGGAATACGTGTAGAACCTCCAACCAAGATAACTTCATCAATGTCACCTGTAGACAGGCTAGCATCATCTAAAGCACTTTTAACAGGGTTCATAGAACGCTTTACCAATTCATCAGCCAATTGCTCAAACTTAGCACGGGTAAGCGTTTTTACCAAGTGCTTAGGGCCAGTAGCAGTTGCCGTGATATAAGGCAAGTTAATTTCTGTTTGCGTAGAAGATGATAATTCGATTTTGGCTTTTTCAGCAGCTTCTTTCAAGCGCTGTAAGGCCATAGGATCTTTGCGTAAGTTGATGTCTTCATTTTCTTCAAACTCATAGGCCAGCCAGTGAATGATCACGTCATCAAAGTCATCACCTCCTAGATGAGTATCCCCGTTGGTTGACAATACTTCAAATACGCCGTCGCCTAATTCAAGGATAGAAATATCAAAAGTTCCACCTCCAAGATCGTAAACCGCAATTTTTCTATCAGACCCTGTTTTGTCCAAGCCGTAGGCAAGTGCTGCAGCTGTTGGTTCGTTGATGATACGTTGTACTTTAAGACCCGAAATCTCGCCAGCTTCTTTTGTTGCTTGACGTTGTGCGTCGTTAAAATAGGCAGGAACTGTAATTACAGCTTCTGTTACGCTTTGTCCAAGGTAGTCTTCAGCTGTTTTTTTCATTTTTTGAAGCACCATTGCTGATAATTCTTGTGCCGTATATAAACGCCCTTCTATATCAACACGTGGCGTATCGTTGTCTCCTTTTACCACTTTATAAGGCACGCGCTCAATATCATTTTTTGATTCAGAAAACTTGTTACCCATAAAACGTTTTATGGACGAAATGGTTTTTGTTGGGTTGGTAACCGCTTGTCTTTTAGCAGGGTCACCTACTTTAATTTCACCACCTTCAACAAAAGCGATAACTGAAGGGGTTGTACGTTTTCCTTCAGCATTTGGAATGACAACAGGTTCGTTACCTTCCATAACAGAAACACAAGAGTTTGTTGTTCCTAAATCGATGCCAATAATCTTACTCATTTAATTATATTTTTAATACTTCTTTCAATCTTTGTGCCACATCAAATTCATGACAGGGTGTCATGCCTAGGGTAATATGCGTTCAATAATGTATTTTTGAAAAAAAATTATATGTCTAATTCTGAAAAAGTATATAAGCGCGTTACGACAAATGCATTGATTGAGATGAAAGCGTCGGGAAGCAAGATATCCATGTTAACCGCTTATGACTACTCTATGGCCAAAGCTGTTGACGCGGCACATATAGACGTTATTTTGGTAGGAGACTCTGCCTCAAATGTCATGTCGGGGCACGAAACAACGCTGCCCATAACTTTAGATCAAATGATTTATCATGCCAGTGCGGTGGTCAATGCCGTAAAACGTGCATTGGTCGTGGTTGATTTGCCCTTTGGTAGTTATCAATCAGATCCAAAAGAAGCCTTGCGTTCTTCCATACGTATCATGAAAGAAGCCGGTGCCCACGCTGTTAAAATTGAAGGGGGAGCAGAAATTAAGGATTCCATGGTTCGTATTCTGAACGCTGGAATTCCCGTAATGGGACACTTGGGACTTACACCACAATCCATTTATAAATTTGGCACCTATACGGTTAGGGCAAGAGAAGAAGCTGAAGCAGAAAAACTATTAAAAGATGCCAAACTGCTGGAGCAACTGGGCTGTTTTGCGTTGGTGCTTGAAAAAATCCCTGCAGCACTTGCCAAAAAAGTAGCCGAAGCAGTAAAAATACCTGTAATAGGTATTGGTGCTGGTGGTGATGTCGATGGCCAGGTATTGGTATTACATGATATGCTGGGGCTAACGACAGAGTTTAGCCCCCGTTTTTTACGACGCTATATGAACCTGTACGACCAAATGACTACCGCCATAAAGCAGTACGTGAAAGACGTAAAATCAAGTGATTTTCCAAATAAAGACGAACAATACTAATTGCAGCCACAAATACTTTTTGAAGACAACCACCTGCTGGTTATCAACAAACCCCCTGGCGTGTTGGCACAAGGAGACAACACCAAAAACTGCTCTGTTCTAGACATATTAAAAAACATCATCAAAATCAGGGATGAAAAGCCAGGTAAGGTGTATTTAGGCTTAGTGCACAGACTTGATAGACCCACGAGTGGGGTTATGGTTTTGGCCAAAACATCTAAGGCACTAAGCAGACTTAACAAGCAATTTGCCGAAAAAACCACCTCCAAAACATATTGGGCAATAGTAAGCGGAACTGCTGCTGATACACCAACAAGATTATCGCATTTCCTTATTAGAAAGCAGGCGCAAAACAAATCTTATGCACACCGCAAAGAAGTGCCTAACAGCAAGTTCAGCGAATTGATTTACACCAAAAAACGGGACCTTGACCGTTATACCTTACTAGAAATTGAGCTCCTAACAGGAAGGCACCATCAGATACGAGCACAACTTAGCGCAGAAGAACTTATCATAAAAGGAGATCTAAAATACGGCGCCAAACGCCCTAATAAAGACGGCAGCATTCATTTGCATGCCAGAAAGCTGACCATTATACACCCAACTCTAAAAGAACCGATAAGCTTTACAGCTCCTCCTCCAAAGGACACCGTGTGGAATGCAGTAGTGGATTGATGTTAAAATAAAAGGGCACAACACGCAGCAATTCTACATCGATCAAAAGTTGAACAAGGACAAAATAAAGTAAAATACATACATGAGTATATCTTTTTCAACACATATTGGCAATACGCTTTTAAATAGTAAAATCTAAGTATTGAAAAAATTTTAGGAAGTCTTTAATTTCTGCTTTTGTAATTGTTAAAATTGGTTACTTTTGTCTTTAACGCTTTTTGCATGAAACAAGAGTACGTTCAAATTTTTGATACCACATTACGAGATGGAGAGCAAGTTCCAGGCTGTAAGCTAAACAAAACAGAAAAGCTTGTATTAGCCAAACGACTTGATGAGCTTGGTGTCGATATTATAGAGGCGGGCTTCCCCATTTCCTCTCCAGGAGATTTTGAAGCCGTTAGTGATGTTGCCAAAACGGTACGAAACGCCGTGGTTTGCGGACTCACCAGAGCTGTTCAAAAGGATATTGACGTGGCAGCAGAAGCCTTAAAAACTGCCAATCGTGCGCGTATACACACGGGTATTGGCACTTCTGACTCACACATCCAACACAAGTTTCGTTCTACACGTGAAAAGATTATCGAGCGTGGCGTAGCAGCTGTCAAACACGCAAAAAAATATGTAGAAGACATTGAGTTCTATGCAGAAGATGCAGGAAGAACAGACAACGCCTATCTCGCACAAGTTTGTGAGGCCATGATTAAGGCAGGTGCCAAAGTACTAAATATACCAGATACTACGGGCTATTGCTTACCCGAAGAATACGGTGCCAAAATAAAATATTTGATGGAACATGTTCCATCTATACACAAAGCAACACTTTCATGTCATTGTCACAATGATCTTGGACTTGCAACCGCCAACTCCATTGCAGGTGTGATTAACGGGGCACGTCAAATTGAATGTACGATTAATGGTATAGGCGAACGCGCAGGCAATACTTCCTTGGAAGAGGTTGTGATGATTATGCGCCAGCACCCCAACTTAGGTCTTGATACCAATATTCAAACCCAAATGCTTTCTGAAACCAGTCACATGGTATCAGATGCCATGGGAATGATTGTACAGCCTAACAAAGCTATTGTAGGTGCCAATGCCTTTGCGCACAGTTCTGGCATTCACCAAGACGGTGTGATAAAAAACAGAGAAACATATGAAATCATCAATCCACATGACGTGGGTGTTGATACTTCTTCAATAGTGTTGACGGCAAGAAGTGGTCGTGCGGCCCTCGCCTACCGAGCTAAAAACATTGGTATTGAGCTCACAAAAGATGAGTTAGACCTAGCATACGCAGCGTTTTTGACCTATGCCGACAAGAAGAAAGAAATAAACGACAACGATATTCCTGAAATAGTAAAAAACGCTGGAATCAGTTTATAAGTCCATGAAAAAAACCCTTTTTGATAAAGTCTGGGACATTCACGTAGTATCATCAGTAAAGCATGGTCCGGACATTTTATACATTGACAAACACCTTATTCACGAAGTTACAAGCCCACAGGCTTTTAATGTGTTAGAAGATAAAAGTATTCCGCTCTTTAGGCCTCAACAAGTTGTGGCCACTGCCGATCACAATGTTCCCACAGAAAACCAACATTTACCCATACAAGATGCACTGTCCCGCAAGCAAGTAAGTCAGCTTAGCAAAAACTGTGAGGAATACGGGGTTGATCTCTTTGGTTTAGGGCATCCCTACCAGGGAATTGTCCACGTTATTGGCCCCGAACTAGGCATTACCCAACCTGGTATGACAATGGTTTGTGGCGACAGTCACACCTCCACGCACGGAGCCTTTGGCACCATTGCCTTTGGCATTGGAACAAGTCAGGTAGCGCAAGTATTTGCAAGTCAATGTGTACTGGTTGACAAACCTAAAAGTATGCGAGTTGTTGTTTCGGGTAAACTACACCCAGCTGTTGAACCCAAAGATGTGGTCCTTTATGTCATCGCCAAACTGGGAACAGATGCCGGCACGGGATACTTTGTAGAGTTTGCAGGAAATGTTTTTGAAGAAATGAGCATGGAAGGCCGCATGACGGTCTGTAACATGAGTATTGAAATGGGTGCACGAGGCGGCATGATTGCACCAGACCAAACTACATTTGACTATGTAAACGGACGTGAATTTGCCCCTAAAGGTGAAGCACTCAAAGCCAAAATAACCCATTGGAAAACCTTGCCAACAGACGAAGGTGCTTCGTTTGATGCAGAGCATCATTTTGATGCAACCGACATAAGCCCCATGATCACCTATGGTACAAACCCTGGTATGGGCATAAAAATAGCAGACAAAATTCCCTCTTCTAACGACGTTAGTTTTGTGAAATCACTAGAATATATGGGGCTAAAAGCAGATACCTATTTGCTCGATATGCCCATAAGTCATGTATTTATTGGCAGCTGTACCAATTCGAGAATTGAAGACTTTAGAGCTGCTGCTGCACACATCAAAGGAAAAGAAAAATCTCCTGACGTTTCTGCTTTGATCGTTCCTGGATCGCAACAAGTAGCAAAACAGATTGTAGCAGAAGGCCTTGATAAAATATTTGAATCTGCTGGATTTAAGCTTCGTCAACCTGGCTGTTCAGCTTGTTTGGCCATGAATGACGATAAAATTCCTGCTGGTGCATATTGTGTATCTACCTCAAACAGAAACTTTGAAGGGCGTCAAGGGCAGGGTGCAAGAACCTTATTAGCAAGTCCTGTTACTGCAGCAGCGGCAGCAGTGGCTGGAAAAATCGTAGATGTAAGTCAAACATAATGGAAAAGTTTACACTTCTTAAATGTAGCATGGTTCCACTAACAGTGGAAAACGTAGACACAGATCAAATAATTCCGGCACGCTTCTTAAAAGCTACAGACCGAAAAGGATTTGGAGAAAACCTATTTTGGGATTGGCGATTTACCACTGATGGGCAAACCAAAGAGGACTTCCCCTTAAACCAAACAAAATACAACGGAGCAATCTTAGTAGCAGGGAATAATTTTGGCTGCGGATCAAGTCGAGAACACGCCGCTTGGGCTCTTGCCGATTATGGCTTCAAAGTAGTTGTTTCAAGCTTTTTTGCCGATATCTTTAAAGGAAATGCCCTCAACAACGGAATACTACCCATTCAAGTTACACCACAAAATTTACAACGCATATTTTCAGCCATAGACCAAGACTCTGCTGTTATAGCCACTGTCGATTTAGAAAACCAAAAGCTAATTATTGATGAAGCAGATATTGCAGTATCGTTCGAAATAAATGATTACAAAAAAATGTGCTTGATAAACGGCTATGATGATATCGATTTTTTGATAAGTCAGAAAGAAGCAATTGAAGCATTTGAACAAAAACGTGCTTAATCACTTGTTAATAAACCAGCATGAAAAAAAATATAGCAGTACTTCCTGGAGATGGTATTGGACCTGAAATTATTCAAGAGGCTATCAAAATATTGGATGCCGTGGCCAAAGCCTACGATCACGACTTTCATTATACCTATGCAGATATGGGCGCTATTGCCATTGACAAAACAGGCAGTCCACTGCCCGAAGCTACACTGAAAATTAGTTTGGATAGTGATGCTGTATTGTTCGGCGCCATTGGCGATCCCAAATACGATAACGACACAAGCGCAAAAGTACGTCCAGAACAAGGTTTGCTTGCCATTAGAAAGGCACTGGGATTGTTTTGTAACATTAGACCTGTAAAAACTTTTGATGCCTTATTACATAAGTCCCCCCTTAAAGAAGAAAGAGTCAAGGGCACCGATTTCGAAATGTATCGCGAATTAACTGGCGGTATTTACTTTGGGGAAAAAAAAATATCAGCAGATAAAAATACGGCTTCCGATCTATGTCAGTACACAAAAGCCGAAATTGAACGCATAACACACAAAGCATTTGCTGCTGCACGCAAAAGACGCAATATATTAACGTTAGTTGATAAAGCAAACGTATTAGAGAGTTCCCGTTTGTGGCGTCGTGTAGTAACGGCATTGCACGAGGAAACATACAGCGATGTAGAGCTCCGATATTTATTTGTTGACAACGCTGCCATGCAGATGATATTGGCACCAAACCAATTTGACGTGATGTTGACGAGTAACTTATTTGGGGATATCATCTCAGATGAAGGAAGCGTTATTGGAGGGTCCATTGGATTACTGCCTTCTGCTTCTATCGGAGAAACACATGCGTTGTTTGAACCCATACACGGCTCTTTTCCACAAGGAGCAGGAAAGGGTATTGCTAACCCCATTGCCATGATTTTGTCTGCGGCCATGATGCTAACGTACTTTGATATGGATAAAGAAGCATCAGCCGTTCGAGATGCAGTAGACTTGGCACTTGAAAAAGGGGTGTGTACTCCAGAAGTGTTTCCTGAGAATAAATATTCCACTTCAGATGTAGGCGATTTTATAGCCAACAATATTGCATAAAAAAGGGGCGATTAATCGCCCCTTTTTATTTACATCTAGTTTAGATGATTATGATTCACCTTCCATTTTGCGCTTGAGGTCTGCGAGTGCATCTAAATCACCAAGGGTTGATTTTTCTGCATTTTCAGACATTTTGCGTTTAGATTTTTTCACATTATCAGCTTCAATGCCTTTGTAGACAGCTGCGTGAGACATTACAACTCGCTTAAAGTCTTTGTTAAATTCAATGACCTTAAACCCAGCTGCTTCGCCTTTAACAAGTTTACTACCGTCTTGCTTTTCTAGGTGACGACCTGGAACAAATGCCGTGATGTCATCATTAAGTACTATGGTAGCACCTTTATCAACAATTTCTGTAATGGCAAGTTCATGACTAGAACCTTCGCCATATGTTTTAGCGTATTTTTCCCAAGGATTGTCCGTTGTCTGTTTGTGCCCAAGACTTAGCTTACGACCTTCAACGTCTAACTCAAGAACAATCACTTCTAGCTCTTGTCCAACCGTGACTACCTCTGAAGGGTGTTTGACTTTTTTGGTCCAAGACAAATCAGAGATATAAATTAAGCCGTCAATACCTTCTTCTAATTCAACAAATACGCCGAAATTGGTATAATTGCGAACAATACCTGTGTGCTTTGAGCCCAATGGGTATTTGATCGTAATATCGGTCCAAGGATCTTGTGAAAGTTGCTTAATACCTAAAGACATTTTACGCTCTTCACGATCAAGGTTAAGGATAACTGCCTCTAGCTCGTCACCTACTTTAACAAAGTCTTGTGCAGAACGCAAGTGCGTACTCCATGACATTTCGGAAACGTGAACAAGACCTTCAACACCAGGGGCTACTTCAACAAATGCACCATAATCAGCGATAACGGTAACTTTTCCTTTAACGGTTTCGCCCTCGTTTATTTTTTCGTTAACAGCTTCCCATGGGTGCTGTGATAATTGCTTAACACCAAGTTGAATACGTGACTTATCATCATCAAAGTCAAGAATAACCACATTGAGCTTTTGCTCTACCTCCAATATTTCACTTGGGTGATTGATTCGATTCCAAGATAGATCGGTAATATGTACCAGTCCATCAACACCTCCAAGGTCGATAAACACCCCGTAAGAGGTAATGTTTTTAACGGTTCCTTCAAGTACTTGTCCTTTTTCAAGTTGTGCAATTATCTCTTTTTTCTGCTCTTCAATATCAGCTTCAATCAGTGCTTTGTGCGATACCACAACGTTTTTAAACTCATGGTTGATTTTAACAATCTTGAACTCCATGTTTTTGTTCACGTACTGATCGTAATCTCGAATTGGTTTTACATCAATTTGCGAGCCAGGTAAGAAAGCCTCAATGCCAAATACATCTACAATCATTCCTCCTTTGGTACGACATTTAACAAATCCCGTAACCACTTCTTGGTTCTCATGTGCAGCATTAACACGATCCCATGCCATGATCGTACGTGCCTTACGGTGCGACAATACAAGTTGTCCTGTTTTGTCTTCACGGGTGTCAATCATTACCTCAACCGTATCACCTACTTTAAGGTCTGGGTTGTAGCGAAATTCATTGAGCGAAATAACACCTTCCGATTTGGCGTTGATATCGATAATGGCTTCACGATCAGTCATGTGAATGACTTTCCCAACAACAACATCTGCACCTTGCGTATCTACAAAGTTTTCAGAAACGAGTTGTTCGAATTCTTTTAGTTTATCGTCCTCAACGGCTTCAATACCCTCTTCGAATTTTTGCCAATTAAAATTGGAAAGGAATTCTTCAGGTGAAACGGTTGGTGTGGAATCTTCTTGTGGAGTTGCTGTCGCTTCTTGCTCGGGTTGAGGTTCTACAGTCTCTGTAGCCTCTGTGGCGGTTTCTGTTGTAGGGACAACTTCTTCCGTTGTCGCTTCTACAGCTTGTTTTTCGTCAGCCATGCTGCGGTAATATTTGTATTCTGTTTGGCGAAGTAAAAGGCGCTACCTTACAGAAGGATTATTTATTTTTATTCTCTTGCATTACCCTAAAGCGCTTACCAAGAGGACGGCAAATGTAATGTCTTTCTCCAAGATGTACAAACTATTTTTTAAGAGTTGTAAGAATAGGGCCGTTGGATAAAAATCTATTTCAACTTTACCCGCAAGAGCATATCTGTTGTAGTGGTGTATAAATATGTTTGGTCGGAATCAAAAACACAATTGGCTGTACGCTTCACTGTCTCAATGGTGGCTAGGTGTTTCCCCACTGGACTTATGATATACACACCGCCTGGACCGGTAGCGAATATGTTACCACTCTTGTGAATTTTTAATCCGTCAGGCAGGCCTTTGAATTGTATAGTAAATGGCCTAAAATCAAATAAGATCTTCCCGTTTTTAAGTGCCCCATCTGCTGCAATTTCATAACTGTATAAAAAGGGTTTTTCTTTGTTAGACTGATTGACATACAGCTTTTGTTGATCTAGGGATAACGCAATTCCATTTGGTCTATTAAGGCTGTCTATCAACATGGTAACCTTGCCATTCGGTGCAACTTTAAACACACCGTTAATACCAATTTCTGCCGTTTTGGTACCTGGTTGGCCGTATGGTGGATCGGTGAAATATATATTCCCGTCACTATCGATATCTAAATCATTAGGACTGTTAAAGCGTTTGTTGTCATAGGACTCAGCTAACGTTATAAACTGGGGTTTTGCTTGGCTTAGTTTTGCATCTAGACGGGCGATGCGCCTGTCGCCGTGCTGACATAAGAGCAATTGGTTTTCATTATCCAACAATAAGCCGTTTGAACCTCTGTTGGATTCTTTGTTTCCCTCACCCGTATGCCCGGCATAATCGAGAAAAATACGAAGGCTCTCCTGTTCACTCCATTTGTAAATCTTATTTGTCGGTACATCGGAAAATAGTACGGCTTGTAACTCTGGCACCCACAAAGGGCCCTCACTCCATTTGAATCCGGTAGCCAGAATTTCAAAAGAAGCATTTGAATCTATCAGCGATCGTGCTGCTTTGTCGTATATGCTAACAGTAAACTGCTCAGCAATGCTATGGGCTGTCTTATTTTCTTGTATCTTAGGTTTATTGGTGCACGAAATAAGCAGTAGCATCGTGGCAATAACATAAATTATTTGCTTGTACATATGTTTTCAATTGGGATATTAAATATACAAAACCTAGCCCAAGCATTTGGCTACCAAGTCCAATACATGGTTTCGCATACTTTCAACCGTAAACTGTGTGGCATCAAGTAGAATGGCGTCATCTGCCTGTACAAGAGGTGAATAGGCGCGAGTACTATCAAGATGATCACGCTCCACAAGATTGTTACGCACCTCCGCTACAGTAGTTGGAGCGTTTTGGGTATTGAGTTCATCAAAGCGACGCTGCGCCCTAATATTGACATCTGCGACTAAAAAAAGTTTTAAGTCTGCTTTAGGAAACACTACCGTACCTATATCACGTCCGTCCATGACTACAGATTGGTTCGTACCCATAATGCGTTGTTGCGCAACCAAAAAGGAACGTATTTCTGGTGTGGTTGCCACCAAGCTTACCGCTTCAGAGACCTGCATACTGCGAATTTCAGTGCTTACATCAACTCCATTTAACCAAAAAGTATCGCCTTCAAAACGCAAATAAATGTCGTCCAATTGCGACAAGAGGGCTTTGGTGTTCAATTTATTATTTATGAGAAGACCGTTTTGCTGAGCATAGAGGGTAATGCCTCGGTACATTGCGCCTGAGTCTACATGTGCAAAATCCAATGCCTTGGCAAGTCCCTTGGCTAGGGTACTTTTTCCTGTTGAAGATGCGCCGTCTATGGCAATTACAAAGGGTTTTTTCATCGTCTTGGCTCTAGGGTTAGTCCCAAAAACGTACGGTTTCCAGCTACGTTATAGCGTGCATGACTTATTTGGAATCGCAAACGTCGCAGTTGCATACCTACGCCAAACGATAGACCTGAAAAATTACGTAGCTCTAAAATACGTAATTCTGCTGCACGCTGGGCATGATACCCCAAACGAATGGAAAACAAAGACGCTGGAAACACCTCAACGCCGAATGACGCATGGCGCAACAGTTTCTTAGTTAAACCCGCAGGTTTTTGGTTGGTACCCCCCCCTAAGGTTTGACTTGCATCCACGGGATTATCAAAATACAAGGGATATTTATTTAGGTGATGAAATGTTAGATGCCAGCGCAAGGGTAAGTATTTAAGCGCACTAGAAAAGCCCAAACTAAGATTAGCGGGTAACGGTTCAAATACATCCTCATAGGCCGTCAATTGACTTCCTATATGCTGATAGACCAATGCAATTCGCCAAGGCTTGGTAACAGGACTATAATACAATCCCATATCGCCCGAGAGGGAAGTTGAGGTATACGCCTCTAAATTAGACAGCGTGTAGCGCAAACGCGCTCCGAGATATATATTTTGATGAATAAAATAGTGAGAACTTGCAATACCAAGTGCTACCTCGCTACCCGTAAAACTACCTGTTGGGTTACCTAAGGGGTCGGCGCCATCAAAAGTGCCATAATTGATGTAATTGACATCAAAAACCAACGCTTTTTGCCTGTTGAATGCATAGGCGTAAGCAGCAGTTCCGCGACTGATGCCATCATAATAAGGCTCATAATTGACCATAACTTGACCTCCGTGCTCACCTCGAATCATCGCTGGATTAGCAAGGGTTGTACTGATATCTATATCTTGAAGGGTTATGGGATCACCCAATGCGAGTTGTCGTGGCGAATTGGAAAGTTCCAGAAAGCGAAATGTAGCGTCACCCCCAATTTGTGCGCTCAAAAAAGCTGTACAACCCAACAACCAACAAACAGCAAATTGCTTCATCCCTACAAAAAACGCAAATTATTGCTTTTTCGTACCTGATGCACGTTGTTTGGTGATGGCGATGGCAAGTACTTCATCGATTGATGTTACAAAATGAAACTGTAACCCTTTAAGGTAACGTGCGGGAATCTCATTGATATCCGATTGATTTTTCTCACTTAAAATAATTTCCTTTATGTTGGCTCGCTTGGCTGCAAGTATCTTTTCCTTGATACCGCCAACTGGTAATACCTTACCTCGCAAGGTAATTTCACCCGTCATGGCAATACGGTTTTTGACCTTGCGATTAAGTATGCTCGACACCAAAGAAGTAATCATGGTAATCCCTGCACTAGGCCCGTCTTTGGGCGTTGCGCCTTCGGGCACGTGGATGTGAAAATTATACTTAGAAAAAAAGTCTTCTTCTATAGCTAGCTCAGCAGCATGTGCCTTGATATATTGTAGGGCTATAGTCGCAGATTCTTTCATAACCTTCCCCAAGTTCCCGGTAATAGATAACACCCCATTGCCTTTGCTAATCGATGATTCAATGAATAGAATATCACCCCCTACTCTTGTCCAGGCAAGACCCGTGACAACTCCTGCTACATTATTGTTTTCATAGGTGTCGCGCAACATCTTCGCAGGGCCCAATATGGCTTCTAACTCTTCACGCAGTAGTTTGGATGCTCTTGGAGTTTCTTTGGCCTGTAACATGGCATAGTGACGTACAACTTTAGCAATTTGCTTTTCTAGACCTCTGACTCCTGACTCGCGAGTGTATCCAGCCACAATATGTTGCATAGTTGCTTTGGGAAGTTTAACCGCAGACTTGTCAAGGCCATGTTCTGAAAGTTGCTTTGGCAATAAATAGCGGAGTCCTATTTGTACTTTTTCCTCTATTGTATAGCCCGTTACTTCAATGATTTCCATACGGTCTCGTAATGCGGGTTGTATGGACGAAAGTCCGTTTGCCGTAGCAATAAACATCACTTTAGAAAGATCATATCCTGTTTCCAAATAGTTATCATAAAAATTGGTGTTTTGCTCTGGATCCAACACCTCGAGCATGGCTGATGATGGATCGCCCTGTGCACTTTCTGCAAGCTTATCTAGCTCATCAAGAACAAATACAGGATTTGATGTAGTGGCCTTTTTTATGTTCTGCACTACCCTACCTGGCATGGCACCAATATAAGTTTTGCGGTGTCCGCGTATTTCAGCTTCATCGCGCATTCCCCCCAAGGACATACGAACGTATTTTCTACCTAGTGCTTCAGCTACAGATTTGCCCAATGAAGTCTTCCCTACACCAGGAGGACCTACCAAACAAATGATAGGAGATTTCATGTCGTTGCGTAACTTAAGTACGGCAAGGTGTTCAATTATACGTTGTTTGACCTTATCCAAACCAAAGTGATCTCGATCTAAAATTTTCTGTGCCCTTTTCAAATCAAACGAATCCTCAGAACAGCTGTTCCAAGGCAGGTCTAAATACAAGTCTAAATAGTTGCGCTGTACAGAATATTCTGCCACTTGAGGGTTCATACGTTCAAGTTTCGCAAGTTCTTTCTTGAAATGCGCAGCTACTTTATCGCCCCAAGCCTTAGTTTTGGCGCGGTCGCGCATCTCGTGCACCTCCTCGTCATAAGAAACGCCACCTAGCTCTTCTTGAATAGTTTTCATCTGTTGATGTAAGAAGTATTCGCGCTGTTGCTGGTCTAAGTCAGTACGTACTTTACTTTGAATATCATTTTTGAGCGAAAGCTTTTGATACTCCATATTCATTTTCTTTAAACACAACATGGCGCGTTGTTCCAATTGGTCTATTTCCAATATCTCTTGCTTTTCAGCAACCGACATATTCATGTTAGAGGAAACAAAATTTACCAAGAATGTATTGCTTTGAATGTTTTTGATAGCAAAAGAAGCTTCTGAGGGTATCTCGGGGTTTTGAGCAATAATTTTTAATGCCAAATCACGAATAGAATCGATGATTGCATCAAAATTTGGATCACCTTCTTCAGGGCGCACCTCGTCAAGACCTTTGATCTCCGCTTTCAAAAAAGGATGCTCTCGTGTATAGCCTGTAGTTTCAAATCGCTTTTTTCCCTGTAGAATAACCGTAGTGTTCCCGTCGGGCATTTTAAGCACCCGTAAAACTTTTGCAAGAGTACCTTTTTGAAACAAATCGCTAGGAATGGGAGATTTTGTATCGCCATTTTGTTGAGCTATTACGCCAAGTAATTTACTCCCCTTATTTACTTCATTAATAAGTTTCACAGAGCGGTCTCTACTAGCAGTAATTGGAATCACCACACCTGGAAACAACACCGTATTTTTTAACGGAAGTATGGGCAACTCTTCTGGAAGTGGCTCTTTGAGCATGGCTTCCTCGTCGTCAGAAGTCATCAGTGGAATCAAATCCGCTTCTTCTTCTAAATCTTGAGGCAAAAGGGTGTCTAGAGACAAAATTTTATTTTGAGACATAAGATTATGTGAGTGCCATTTTGTCCGATTTTTAAACAAAAACCTCAAAAATGGATTGTTAAATTTATTACTTTATTAAATTTCAAACTCTGTGCCATTGTAAAATTAACCTCAAAAGTCGTTATTAATTTTCAAAATCTGGGAAACCATGAAAACAACACACCCACTTTTAAGTTCACTGCTACTGTTTTTTATTGGCTGTACGAATGCACAGTGGAATAAAAAGATTAAAGAAAGCGGAAAGGTAACAACCGAAACACGTTCCGTTGACGTATATGATGCTTTAAGTGTTCATGGCAGCATGAATATCCTACTCGTCGCAGGAAGCGAAGGAAATATCGAGCTAACCCAGAAGACAATATCCTAAGATATATTGAAGTAACGAATACTAATGGCAAATTACGCATCAAAACCAAAGACCACTTTAACTTAAAACCTACTTGGCAAAAAGGCATTCAGGTTGAAGTGCCTGTTGAAGAAGTGACTAAAATTTCACTTAACGTCTTAGGAGAAGTTACTGGGAATTTGACCTTAAAAGCAGAAAAGCTAATATTTAGTGTCAACGGCTCTGGTGACATTAAAGTGGCTGCAGATGCAACAGCGATTAAGGCTGCTATTTCAGGTTCTGGCGATATTTATATTAGTGGGAAGGCAGCTGAATTTGATGCCGTAGTAACAGGATCGGGCTATGTTAATGCCTCACAGCTCAATGCAACTTAAGCAACAGCTAATTTAACGGTGTCTGAAGATATTAAAATCCATGCAAAAAAACTGCTAACAGTTAAAATCGTAGGTTTTGGTGATGTGATGGTAAATAAAGATTTTGCTACTGTAAACAAAAAAATTGTTGGCTCCGGCGAGGTCAGTAAATACTAGCTTGGAGTAAGGGATTTATTCTTGTGATATAAGCGAATTAACAATACGCCCCCAATAGAGAAAAACAGCACAAAAAACAAAATAGCATTTCGCATGCTCCCTGTTATTTGGTCTATAGTGCCATACATCAACATACCAATAACAATAGCCACTTTTTCGGCTACGTCATAAAAACTAAAATATGAAGTGGTGTCAAGGGTTTCAGGTATCAATTGCGAATAGGTTGAGCGTGCGACAGACTGTATGCCACCCATACAAAGTCCTACACAGGCAGCAACGAAATAAAACTCAATGGGTTCGTAGATAAAATAAGCACTTACACAAAGGACTACCCATATGCCATTTAGCAGTATGAGCGTTTTGATATTGCCCCATTTGTTGGCAAGTCTAGAAGAAAGCAGTGCGCCGAAAATGGCAATGATTTGAATTAGTAAAATACTGACGATGAGCCCCATTGTTTTCTCTTGACCGGACCAAGCGATTTCTTGTTCGCCAAAATATGCAGCTACGATCATGACGGTTTGTAAGGCCATACTAAAAACAAAAAAGGCACCCAAATAACGTTTTAATTGGGTAAGGTTGCGAAGGCTATTCCAAACAATTTTAAGCTCACGATAGCCATTAAAAAAAATATCTTTAGTATATATCTTGTCTTTAAAGCCGCGTGGCAAGTGATAGAAGGCGATGTGACTAAATCCAAACCACCATATACCCACCATAACAAATGAATAACGCATGGCGGTTAGTGAAGCTGTACCCCCTTTACCAGGAATATCAAACCACTCTGGCTTTAGCACCATAAAGAGGTTTACTAGCAGTAACAATACGCTTCCCACATATCCCAATGCAAAGCCTCGTGCACTAATTTTGTTATGCTGTTCTGGGTAGGCAATATCAGGGAGGTAAGAGTTGTAAAAAACCAAACTAGACCAAGCCCCAACAAGTGCCAAAAAATAAAACAGCAATCCCCAGTAAAGGTTGTCAATTTCAAACCAATACAAACCAACACAGGCAGCTGAACCCAAGTAACAATAAAACTGCATAAACCGTTTCTTGTTGCCCATATAATCAGCAATACCAGAGAGAATGGGAGACCAAATGGCAATAAACATAAAGGCAAGGGCCGTTACATAACTTATAAGAGCTGTATTTTTTAACGACATGCCAAAGACTTCTAAATGTGTCTCATCAGCACATATATATCCATAATAGAGTGGGAAAATAGCCGAAGAAATAACAAGGAAATAAACGGAATTTGCCCAATCATACGAGGCCCAAGCGCGTAAAAGACGTTTGTCCCCCTTTTTGTGTAATGGCATGTGTTTTGTTTTATCAAATAAACAAAAATGTTTTAAGACATAAAAAAAGATAAGCTTAAGTTTGTGTAATGAATAAGAAAAAAAAGCACAAGCAAGGTATTGCTGTACCCAGCTGGCTTAAGCAGTTTCTTAGGTTAGTTGAGGGTTTGTCGCCTGAACTGGGTATGCGTGTTGCAGCACATATATTCTCAAAACCCCTCAAGTTTAAATTGCCCGAAAAAGAACGAAAAGCTTTAAAACACTGCCTGTCTCAAGGGATTAAAATTCAAGAAATAAACGAAACCATTAGGTGTTTTGAGTGGAAAAATAAAGGGAAAAAGGTACTTCTTGCCCATGGCTGGAGCGGAAGGGGCACACAACTCTATGCAATAGCTGAAAGCCTACACAAAAACGGCCATCATGTAATTTCTTTTGATGCGCCCGCACATGGAAAATCCACTGGCAAAATCACCAATATGCTGCAATGGGGAGCTGCCATAAAATCCCTAAACAATCGCTATGGCCCATTTGATATTTACATTGGGCACTCACTTGGCAGCATGGCTATTTTAAAGTATTGTGAAGGAGATATACATGTTAAAAAAATCATCACAATTGGCTCTGGAGACCAAATGCGCACGATTTTTGATAATTTCATCATGTCTGTGGGCTTAAAGCCCAGAACATCCAAACGTATGAAGGCCTATTTTGAAGAAAAATACAACATCAACATCAATGAATATGATGCGAGCTATGTGGTGCGAAATCAACACATACCAACACTGATTATTCACGATGAAGATGATCAAGATATTGACGTAAGTTGTGCCAAAAGCATACACGATCAGCATCCAAACGCCTCTCTAATGATAACCAAAGGACTTGGACATCGTAGGATTCTAAATAACCAGAACGTTATCCAAAAAATAGTATCATTTATTCAAGCATCATGAAAACACTAATGTACCCCCTCTTATTTTTGTGCCTCTTTTTAAGCCTACAGGCCTGTGCACAAGAACCTACAAAAGAGAAAAGAATAGAAACCGCTCAAGACATGAAAAAAACAGACGCATACTGGAAAGACAAACTAAATCCCGAGGCCTTTAGAATATTACGTCAAAAGGGAACAGAATACCCGCATACAGGCGAATACAACCTACACTTTGAAGAAGGCACCTATAGCTGTTATGCCTGTAAAGAACCTCTTTTTGCTAGTAGCTCAAAGTTTAAGAGCGATTGCGGATGGCCTAGTTTTGATTCAGCCATTGAAGGAAAAATAAGGTATGAAAAGGACACCACGCATGGCATGGTACGAACTGAAATCATCTGTAACAGTTGTGACGGACATCTTGGTCACGTTTTTAACGATGGGCCAACAGGAACTGGGCTGCGTTATTGTGTAAATTCAGTATCTATCGATTTTAAATCTGAAAACAAAGGCAAAGAATAGCCATCTGTTTCGTATTTTTGCGCAAACTTTACCATATGAGCAAATACGACATCATTGTTTTAGGAAGTGGACCCGGAGGATATGTAACGGCAATACGCGCTTCGCAATTAGGTCTTAAAACAGCAATCGTTGAAAAAGAAAGTCTTGGAGGCGTATGTCTTAACTGGGGCTGCATTCCTACCAAAGCGCTTATCAAATCTGCGCAAGTTTTTGAATACCTACAGCATGCCGAAGATTACGGACTAAAAGTAAAAGAATACGACAAAGATTTTGATGCAGTAATCAACCGCAGTAGATCTGTTGCAGATACCATGAGTAAGGGCGTTCAGTTTTTATTAAATAAAAACAAGATTGACGTCATCATGGGTTACGGCTCCTTACTTCCGGGTAAGAAAATACACGTAAAAGCTGAGGATGGCAGCGAGCAAGAATTAGCTGCTCAAAACATCATCATTGCTACGGGCGCACGCTCACGTGAATTGCCGAGTCTTCCACAAGACGGTGAAAAGGTTATTGGATATCGAAAAGCCATGACACTTGAAAAACAACCCAAAAAACTTATCGTTGTAGGATCTGGTGCCATAGGTGTAGAATTTACTTATTTCTACAACGCCATGGGAACAGAAGTTACCCTAATTGAATTCCAACCACGAATCGTCCCTGTTGAAGATGAGGAAATTTCAAAACAAATGGAGCGTTCGTTTAAAAACAGCGGGATTAAGGTTATGACAAGCGCCGAAGTCACTTCAGTTGACACAAGCGGCAAGGGTGTCAAAGCAACGGTTAAAACCAAAAAAGGCGAAGAAGTACTTGAAGCAGATGTAGTTCTTTCTGCAGTAGGCATTAAAACAAACATTGAAAATATTGGCCTAGAATCAGTTGGTATTGCTACTGACAGAGATAAAATTTTAGTGAACGATTTTTATCAAACCAATATTCCTTGTTATTATGCCATTGGCGATATTACTACAGGACAAGCGTTGGCACATGTTGCCTCGGCAGAAGGAATCTTGTGTGTAGAAAAAATTGCCGGTCAACACGTTGAGCCCTTAGATTACGGCAACATTCCAGGTTGTACATACAGTAGTCCAGAGATTGCGTCTGTAGGGCTAACCGAAGCCCAAGCCAAAGAGCAAGGGCTAGATATTAAAGTAGGGAAATTTCCTTTCTCTGCTTCTGGAAAAGCCCAGGCAAGTGGCACACCCGATGGATTTATCAAGGTTATTTTTGATTCTAAATATGGCGAATGGTTAGGATGCCACATGATTGGAGCTGGGGTGACCGATATGATAGCCGAAGCGGTATTGGGACGAAAACTAGAAACGACGGGGCATGAAGTCTTGAAGGCGGTGCACCCGCACCCAACTATGAGTGAGGCCATGATGGAGGCTGTCGCAGATGCGTACGATGAGGTAATTCACCTCTAGAAAAAATCAAAAGCAGCCTAACGGCTGCTTTTTTTATACATTAGAGCTAATGAAAAAAAATATTGTCATTACAGGGGTTTCATCTGGAATTGGGCGTGATGCCCTCCGACTATTGCACTATAAAGGGTATCATATTTATGGAAGCGTGCGCAAAGAGGCAGATGCTAAATCACTTACCGAAGCATACCCCAAAGGCTTTACCCCTCTTATTTTTGACGTACAAGATCAAGAGGCAGTAACCAAAGCTGCTAAGATTGTTTTTGATTCATGCGACCGCATAGATGCGCTCATCAACAATGCGGGCATAGCAGTACCAGGGCCCTTACAATTTGTCAGCGAAGCAGATTTCGAAAAGCAGATGGATGTAAACCTGAAATCTGTACGGCGCATTACCAATACGTTCTTACCCCTACTTGGTGCAGCACCCGATTTTAAGGGAGCACCTGGAAGAATCATCAACATCAGTTCTATTTCTGGACTATTCAACGCTCCTTTCAGCGGGGTTTATTCAATTTCAAAACACGCCTTGGAAAGTATGACGGATGTTTACCGAAGAGAGTTGCGGCGATATGGCATCAAAGTGATGGCCATAGAACCCGGGCCCATCAAAACAAAGATTTGGGGCAAGAACCTGAACAGCATGAAACCATTTGCTGACACAGACTACAATGACATTTTGCAAAAGGCCAATGAAATGATTGAGAATACGGAAAAGAACGCCCTGCCTGTTAGGCGAACGTCAACTGTTATCCTAAAGTGTATTACCAAAAAGCATCCTAATACAAGATATATAGTCCACAAGAATGCGTTTATATTTAAAATTGTAGCAAACTACTTGCCAGATAAGTTAGTGGATTGGTTTATTCACAGGTCGCTGTCAAAAGGAAATCGCCACCGACCAGTATAATTATTTAGCGATAAAGCTTTCAATAGCCAAGCGGTACACATCTAAACCAAAACCGAGAATTAGCCCCTTAGCATTTGGCGTAATATAAGAGTTATGGCGAAAATCTTCACGTGAAAAGGTGTTTGAAATATGAACCTCCACCACTGGAGTCGCTATGGCTTTTATGGCATCACCGACACCAACAGAAGTATGGGTATAAGCACCTGCGTTGAGAACAATACCATCGGCACTAAAGCCATCGGCATGAAGTGCATCTATTAACTCCCCTTCGATATTAGATTGCACATAACTAATCTCCATATTTGGATAGCGCGCTTTTAGGGCTTCTAAATATCCTTCAAAACCTTGAGTGCCATAAATTTCTGGCTCGCGTTTACCAAGTAAATTGAGGTTTGGTCCGTTAATGATGGTAATCTTCATATGATATTTTGCTCAAAACTAATAAACTCTTGTCAATCAATCCGTATTTTTGGGTATGCAATGGAAAAAAGCTCTAGAGGACTATGAATATTTCTTGCGATTAGAACAAGGGTTATCAGAGAACACCATCGAAGGGTATCAGTTTGATGTAAAGCGCCTTATGCGCTATTGCGAAAGCTTAAACAACAACAATAAGCCCCAAAATATAGATGCGGACACCCTGAAGGATTTTGTCTATAAGCTTTCAAAAGAGGTGCAGCCTCCTACCCAATCGCGTATCCTTTCTGGGATTAAGGGTTTTTTTGGATATCTAGAACTTGAAGGGTACCGGAAAGACAACCCTACGCTATTGCTTGAAACACCTAAAACACGTAAAACATTTCCAGACACCTTAGCCATTGAAGAAGTAGATGCATTAATTCAATCCATAGACAAAAACAATAAACACGGTATGCGAAATCATTGCATATTGGAATTACTTTACAGTTGCGGATTACGTGTAAGCGAACTTACCGAGCTCAAATGCGCTGATCTCTTTTTTGAAAAAGGCCTAATACGGGTTAAAGGAAAGGGAGATAAAGTGCGCTGGGCACCCATAGCCGACAGCACCATAAAACTTGTTAGGGAGTATGAGAATCTTTATCGACATAAGCCTGCAGCTAGGGGCTTTGAAGATGTCTTGTTTTTAAACAACAGGGGCAAATCCATTACTAGAGTGATGGTTTATACCATTGTCAAAAAGGCTGCAGTATTGGCCAACATTACTAAAAAAATAAGTCCGCATACCCTTCGACACTCATATGCAACACATTTAGTGGAAAACGGAGCAGACATTCAATTGGTACAACACATGATGGGACACGCGAGCATTACGACCACAGAGCGGTATATTCACATGAGTCAACGACATCTTAAAGATGCCATTTCAAAATTTCACCCTAGATCAAGCTGAGACCGTCATACGAAATCCTTCTCCGTGGATATTGCTGATTTCTATATTTGAGTCTACTTTTAAGTGCTTGCGGAGTTTTGCAATATAAACATCCATAGAGCGAGACGTAAAATAGGTGTCGTCTTTCCAAATCTTTTTTAACGCCAGTTCCCGAGGCATTAAATCATTTAGGTGAAGTGCCAGTAATTGAAGTAAAGCACCTTCTTTAGGAGATAACTTAATCGGGGGATTGTCTTCCAAAGACAATTCACGAAGTTTTGCATTAAAAGAAAACCTGCCAATAGTAAAGAGGTGGTTGGCTTTATCTAAGTTAACTACTTGTTGTTCCATACGCTGGAACATGGCCTTCATTTTTAATAAGAGTACTTCAGAATCAAAAGGTTTGGTCAAGTAGTCGTCTGCCCCTATGTTATATCCCTTAACAACATCATCCTTCATGGACTTGGCTGTTAAAAAGATAATAGGTACGCCAACATCTGTCTTGCGTATTTCTTTGGCTAGAGTAAATCCGTCCTTGTAGGGCATCATGACGTCTAGCAAACAGATATCAAAACTTCTCTTGTTAAATTTTTCACCTCCTTCTACCCCGTTGCGGGCAAGGGTTACATCAAAGTTGTTGATTTCCAAAAAGTCACGAAGAATGCTTCCAAAATTTTGGTCATCTTCAACCAATAAAACTTTTTTCTTTTCCTTGATCATAATTTGTGTTTAAGTGGAAAGCGAACTGTAAAAGTACTTCCTTTTTTGAGTTGACTTTTTACATATATCGTGCCATTGTGTAATTCAACGATGCGTTTGACGTAAGAAAGCCCCAATCCATGGCCTTTAACGGTATGAATATCGCCAGACTCTTGCCTATAAAAACGATTAAATACCTTCCTTCTGACATGGCTGCTCATCCCTATTCCTTTATCTTGTACAGTAACCTCAAAGGCTTCGTTTGTAACGCTGGTTTTCAAATCAATTTCAACTATATCATCGCTGTATTTGATGGCATTTTCCAGCAGATTGACCCAAACATTGGTCATGTGCGATTCGGATAAGGGTAGTTTGATTTGCAAGGGATCCAAAGACACATGAAGTGAACCCTCCCGTTGATCTACCAAAAGGCGTACATGCTCAATAGCTGTTTTTATTGGAATGTGGGGGTCAATTAGCGCTGTTGTGAGTTCCAACTCCCGTCTGTCTAGCCTAGAAATTTGCAGTACATTCTCGACTTGAGTATTCATTCGTCTACTTTCATCTCTAATAAGGCCAAGGTATTGCGTTACTTTGTTAGGCTGATTAGCAATGGCTGCAGTTCCCAAGGCGTCTAATGCCAACTGAATGGTCGCAATAGGTGTTTTAAACTCGTGTGTCATATTGTTGATGAAGTCCGTTTTTATTTCTGATATTTTCTTTTGCTTTAACGCTTGGAAGTAGGTGATGGCAAATACCGAAATCAAAACGACTGTAAACAAAATAGAAAGCGCAATAGAGCTAAATACAGATGATCGTAAAAAAGCTGATTTTTCTGGAAAAATGAGACGCAATTCATATTTACTCAGGCCATTTTCATCAACAAAAAGCGGCATTCTATAAGTAGTCTTATTGATGTTTTGAAGAAACTGATCTGTACCCAAACTAGACATGCGGTTACCTTCAAAAACACGAAATTCAAAACCTACATCAATATCTCGAAGTAAAAGCTCCTGCCCCAAAAGCAATTCTAATTCAAACGTACTAACACGTTTTTCAATGGCCTTTGTAGCCGCAATATCCATAAAGATACTTTCATATTTGGCCTTATCCATTGAAGACAAGCGCTCAATGCGCTGCATACGTTCAGAAGCAGACATCCTATTAATGGTTCCCTCGAGATCTTCTTCTAAAACTGTAGTGGCTTTAACACTACGGTAATCCAGTATGGGGGTAGAATCGGAAGAGGCGGGGTCAAACAAATCTGGAAAAATGCCATAGGAATCTTCAATAATACCACGGGACACCAAAAGGGTTTTGTTGTCTATTGTAGATCGGTCAATATATTGAAATACCTCTGTAAGTTGGGATGCTTTGGGAGTACCAAGACTGTCCATTATTTTTTGAGTAGCACTGATGTAGTCACGAAGCTCGCGTTCTTTGATTTGCTCTGAAACGGCAGCCAAAGCATTATTGACACTTAAGGAAAATTCACGTTCACGATTAGAAAGATTGGTTTGTATCCAAAAAATTTGCACCACAATAATCCCAAGTAAGGATAGTGCCATAAGTGCAATCAATATGCTAAACAAGCGTTTTTTCATTCGAATGAAATGTAAAAATACACAACCTTTACGAAAACTTCAGGCTTGCAACAATTGCAGGTGAAGCTTACGTACTTGATCCGTAGTTTCTTCAATAGTATTGTTGTGAATAAGCATGTTGGTCAAGGGTTGTTTTTGTTCATCAGTCCATTGATGCATCATTCGTTTGCGAATATCGGCTTCCGTAACTCCATCTCTTGTTTTGACGCGTTGAATGCGGGAAGCTTCCGGACTAAGCACTAATATAACACCATCAAATCTGTCTTGCTCACCCAACTCAAATACAAGTGGAAATTCATACATTGTATAAGGCGCATCTTGGGCGTGTTGCCAGGTTGTGTAAGCAGCTCGAGCTGCAGGGTGCACTAGGGCATTGAGCTGCTGTAATTTTTCTTGATCACCAAACACCTGCGCAGCAATAAAAGGTCGGTTCAGTTTTCCATGAATATAGGAAACTTCGCCAAATAGCTCCTTGATTTTAGCCACGATACTTGCGTCCTGCTCCATGACCATTTTTGCAGAATCATCTGCTGCAAAAGTGGGTACGCCAAGTTTATTGAACATTGCAAGCACAGTCGATTTGCCACTGCCTATACCTCCCGTAAGCGCGTAATGCTTCATTCGGAAATGAGATAAGATACAGTCGGCGGTATTATGACAACTTGTTTAGCATTATCAGGTAATCCATAAATAATCACAGGAAACTGTCCATTGGTTGTTTGTTCATATACCACTTCAGCACGAAAGTCTTGCGCATTGATGCTTTTTAGACTGGAAAGGGGTGCTGCAAATTTTAGTTCTACTAACGAAGAGGCCAATTCAATATCCATCGAGCTGGGCGCATTAGCAACAGTGATAGGCAGCATAAAGGAAACATCCGAATAGCGATCAACCGTACCGCGCACCTCTATTTCAGTTGTATTCCATTGTGCCAAAGCAGCAATGGAATCCAAAAGGATTGCCTTGAGTACAAAGTCTTCTTTTACGATATCATTGTTGAGTAGCTTAAAAATAGCGGTGTCCAAATGTTTAAGGTTTTCTTTGCCTCCACTTGCAGTCACTTGATCCACATTGATTTGAATGGGAGAAGTCAATTGGTAGCCCTTTGCCAAGGCTGGCGGTGCTGCCAAAGCGGGTGTAAAAGATTTTACTACAGCTGCAGTGAGAGGTAGTGCTATTGCATTATCAACAAAGCCGTTAAGGTCATTTCGACTCGGGAATTGTTGCCTGTAGCTATTTACCAAGTATTGGGTGCTTACTACAGGGTTATCCAAATCTAGTGCCGAAAGCCCATTCGTAGAAAGTGCAAGCGGAGTTGGAAAAAGACGTCTATATAAAATTGAAAATCCAGTTGCAGACATACTTGCATCTATATGCAAATGCGTATCCAACAAAATAACATCAGCGGAGTCGTTTTCTATTTCAACATGAACAGGAACAACAGCAGTGTATTCTTCAGACAAGGCGCTTATTACCCAAATAAGAGCTGCAAAAAGCAAAAACAAAAGTCCCTGCTTTGATCCTAAAAAGCGTGCTTTATAGCTTTGCTGTTGATTGGTCATTGTTTCTTTTTATTCTTCCTCAAATACTTGCATAACGGCATCACTGACGCCCATATTAGAGAAACCTCCATCGTGAAACAAGTTTTGAAGGGTAACCTTTCGGGTTAAATCCGAAAACAGGGAAACGGTGTAGTTGGCACAGTCTAACGCAGAGGCATTGCCAAGTGGTGACATTTTTTCTGCGTAAGAAATAAAGCCGTCAAATCCTTTGACACCTTTCCCCGCAGTAGTGGGTGTGGGTGACTGTGAAATGGTATTGACACGAACATTTTTATCTCTTCCAAAGAAATATCCAAAACTCCGTGCTATAGATTCCAAAAAGGCCTTGTTGTCGGCCATATCGTTATAATCTGGAAAAACACGCTGTGCGGCCATATAGGACAGTGCTACGATACTTCCCCATTCACGCATAGCATCTTGTTTGTAAAGCACTTGCATTACTTTGTGAAAAGAACCGGCAGAAACATCCCAGCCCTTAGCGGTCCAGTCATATTTTTGATCGGTATAAGCGCGTCCTTTACGCACATTGACCGACATCCCAATAGAATGCAGCACAAAGTCAATTTTACCTCCTAGTATTTTTACAGATTCGTTCACCAAATGTTCTAAATCTTCTAAGGAAGTAGCATCCGCGGGGATGATGGTCGAACCTGTCTTTTCAGCCAATTGATTAATGGTACCCATGCGCATGGCAATTGGTGCATTTGTCAATACAAAGCTCGCACCTTCTTCGTGCACACGTTCTGCTGTTTTCCAAGCGATGGAATTTTCATCCAGTGCGCCAAAAATGATACCTCTTTTTCCTTTAAGTAATCCGTAACTCATAGTTCTAATTTAAATTATACGTTTCGCAACTCACGTGCATGCAAGCGAGCAGACGCCTTCACGTCTTTTCCGCTGAGCATTTCAGCAAGTTCTTCAATTCTATCTTCTTCGTTAAGCAAGGTTAAAAATGTTTGTGTAGATGACCCTACTACTTTTTTATAAACCTTATAATGTGCATCCGCCAAAGCTGCTATTTGTGGTAAATGTGTAATGGAAATCACCTGCATATGACGACTCATTTCGTGCATACGCTTGCCCATAGCCTTTGCCATCTCGCCCGATACCCCTGTGTCTATTTCGTCTAAAATCAGGGTCGGCAGTTGGGCTTTTTCAGCCATTATAGATTTAATAACGAGCATGATACGAGACAATTCACCTCCAGAGGCAACCTTGTTTATTGGTGCGAAGTCAACGCCTTTATTGGCAGAGAACAACAGTGCGGCTTCTTCAGTACCATTGGCTGAGGGTGCGTCGAGAGTGTTGAGTACTATAGAGAATTGAACGTGCACTAAACCCAAATCACGGGAACGAGAAGCAAGTGCCGTAGCGAGGGGGTTACATGCTTGTTGCCGTTGGCTATTCAATGTCTTTGCTGCGTCGTCCAAAGCTATTTTTGCAAGTGTTGCTTGTTTGGATCGGGTTTCAATTTGTTCTTCCAATGCCTCGGCGCCTTCGCATAGCTGCTGCAAATGTGTGCGTTTTTCAATAAGCCCCTCTGCATTAGAAACATGGTGTTTTTGACAGAGATGATGAAGGGTACTTAACAGCTCTTCTACTTCTTGCAAACGCGCTGGATCGTCTTGTACCGACTCTCCTAGGTGTTCTGCTTCAGTAATGATATCCGAAAGTTCAATCCGCACACTCGATATGCGCTCATACAAGGATTGATAGGCAGCACCAAGGCTTGCTATTTTGTCCAACAACTGGGAAATACTAATCAGTTGATCTTGAACACCAAGACCGTCCTGGGTACTGATTGAAACCACATCTGCTAGTGCAGATCTTAGCCCTGTCGCATTTTTAAGAACGTGAATTTCCGCTTCTAAAGCAGCTATCATATCAGGCGTCAGGCGGAGCTGTTCCAGTTCATTAAGGAGGAATTTATGGTAATCCAAAGCTTCGTCAGACTGTCGTTGACGTGATCTTAAGCTTTCGAGTTCAGTATTTGAAATATGCCAATGCTTGAATGCAGCTCGGTATGCTGCAAGCGATTCTGCGTTATCGCCATAGGCATCGATTAGGTTAAGGTAAAAGGCGGGATCAGTAAGTTGAATGGTTTGTCTTTGGGTGTGAATATCTACCAAGGCATTCCCTACGGTTCTAAGGGCGTCCAACGTAACTGGCGTATCGTTGATAAATGCGCGTGATTTCCCAGTAGCACTCAACTCCCGACGTATGATGGTATGTCTTTCTTCGTCCAAATTAAGTTGGTCAAAAACAGCTTTTAACTTATGCTTATCCATGTCAAAAGTGGCCTCTACTATACATTTTGAGGCATTTGTGCGTATGGTAGATAAATCTGCCCTTTGCCCAAGTATCAGCGATAATGCTTGCAATAGAATGGATTTTCCAGAACCTGTTTCACCTGTCAGTATAGACAAACCACTGTCAAAAGAAACCTCTAGGTCTTCTATGAGTGAAAAGTTTTTAATGGAAATCGAAAGTAGCACAGCTGTATATTGTCGTTACTTCAAATATAATGCGTTTATGTCACTTTAAAATATGAAGTTATTAACGCGTGATAGTACTCCAGTAGCCAGACATGCTGGGTACAAAGCGATTTAAAAACCGCAGCAGTGCCTTGGTCTCAACTTCAGGGCCGTCGCTAAAGAGTTGACTAATTTCTTCAGCTTTGGCATCAAAAAAAGATTGAATTAAATATGCATTTGGCTGTCGACGCATAAGGTTTTCTAGGGTAACCAATTGCGCAGCTATGGTTTCCTTAGCTTCTGAGGGAGTCCCAGTCATGATATCCAAACCGTTCCTATGGTAGGTGTATATTAGATTTCTAAAGTCGTTAAATGCAGTTGAAGACAGGGCATCTATAATATCATATCGCCCATTCTGACCCTGATTGGCTTGCCACCCCTGTGCACTACTTGCTTGTGCAGCATTGGCAATAGTGCGTGCGCGTTCAAAATAAGGTGTGCCACCCAAAGGGGAAAAGCTATCCAGCTCCATGCCAATGACAATATTTATATAGTAAGACATCGCCGAAATAAGGTTGTTATTGAAACGATTCGCATCGTAATAAAAAGGCTGAAATTCTTGATACGTAAAGCTAAATGATTCGTCGAAAAAATTTACCAATGGAGAGTTGTAATTGGTGTTGTATACCAAACGTCCCGATTGCACTTGCAGGCTACCCGAATAGGAATTGTTGTTGACACTGGAAATGGTAAGTAGCATTTCAATGGTAATCGCAGCCGCATTTAATTCGCGATTTGACGTCCATTTGGTATTGTTGAGAAAATCTTGTGCAGCTTTCTCAAGTGTTTTGACTGGATTGATATTGGTTTGATCAACCAAATCGGTATTAACATTAAGTATCACACGCACCGATTGCGCCCATGAAAGCATACCGAAGAAAAAAACAACAAATAAGGTTTTAAGATTCATCAAACATATTTTTAAGGTGACCTATCACATCCAAAGCAACTTCTTGTTTGGATTTAAGCGTGTAATGTACCGCTTCTTTATTAGCTTGTAAAAAAGAAATCTTATTGGTATCATGACCAAAGCCTGCGCCATCATCTGCAAGTGAATTGACAACAATGGCATCTAGGTGCTTACGCGCTAATTTTTTCTGGGCATTTGCCAAGGCATCTTGGGTTTCAAGGGCAAAACCTATTAAAATTTGGTTCTTTTTCGCCTCCCCAAGTTTTGAAAGTATGTCCGGTGTTGGCGTTAAAGACAAGGAAGGAATACCCGCTTGCTTTTTAATTTTTTGTTGAGCCTGTTCTGTTGGTTGGAAGTCTGCAACAGCGGCAGCCATAATAAGCGCATCGGAGGTGTTGTAAACATCCATGCAGGCAGCTAACATCTCCACAGCTGTGGTTACAGGAACTACCGAAACATTGGGGTGCGTCGTATTTCCAGCGGTGGGCCCGCAAATTAAGGTAACATCAGCCCCTTGTTGAGCGGCGGCATTGGCTAAGGCATATCCCATTTTTCCTGATGAGTGATTACCAATAAAACGCACAGGATCTATGGGTTCGTATGTTGGACCCGCAGTAATGACAATTTTTTTGGAAGAAAGTGGCGATGTTGACTTAAAATACGCTTCCAGTGTGGCCACTATTTGCTCGGGCTCTTCCATTCGCCCCTCACCTTCCAAACCACTCGCCAATGGGCCAGAAGTAGCGGGTATTAGCCTGTTGCCATTGGCAACCAACCGATAGATATTTTCTTGATTAGCAGGGTGCTTGTGCATATCCAAATCCATTGCAGGTGCAAAAAATACGGGGCATTTGGCCGATAAATACGTTGCCAAAAGCAAATTGTCTGCTGCTGCTGTTGCCATTTTAGCAAGGGTGTTGGCAGAGGCAGGTGCTACGAGCATTACATCTGCCCAAAGACCTAGGGAAACGTGGTTATTCCATACGGCATTGTCGTTGTCTTCTTGGGTAAAAGAAGTCAGTACTTCACGATCTGTAAGGGTAGATAGCGTAAGTGGGGTAACAAATCCCTTAGCTGCCTCGGTCATGACAACCTGAACATTAGCTCCTGCTTTGACTAGCAATCGGGCGATATTCGGCGTTTTGTAGGCCGCTATACTCCCCGAAATTCCGAGTAGGATTCGCTTGTCATGCAAGATAGACATGACTATTCGCTTGCGTCAGCGTCAGTATGACGGTAATAAATTTTTTCTTGAAGCCATTGCTCAATAGCAATTGCGTGTGGCTTTGGAAGCTTTTCGTAAAACTTAGAAACTTCAATCTGTTCTTTGTTTTCGAAAATTTCCTCTAAATTTTCTGTTGGCGTAGCAAATTCCTCCAATTTCTCGAACAACTCTTTCTTGATATCTTCATTGATTTGCACGGCGCGTCTTGCCATGATTGAAATACTTTCATAGATATTGCCGGTTGACGCATCTAATTCGTTGCGGTCATAGGTTTTTGAAGTAACAGCGGCGTGTGTGGTTTTTAGGTCCATGCGAAAAATTTAATTGGATGCAAAAGTAAGGATTTCTTTCTCAATATCTTTCAAGAGTTTTTGTGCGTCCTTCATATGCGTTGAATCTGGGTACAAACGTTCGAAGTTTTTGAATTTGGATTTGGCGTCTTTAAGCCTATCTTCTTTTTTATAAGGAACACTATTGATGGCCAATGTGCTTGCTGCAGAGAACTGAACAAAAAGTGCCGCTTCACGAAATGATGTGCCTGGGTTATCAGCAATAAAGTTGTTCAACGCTTTCATCGCAGCTTTATAATCACGTATGGTGTTGAATTGTTTGGCATTCTCAAAACCTTTCTTTTCGGTCTTGATACGCAGTTCTTGTACCATAGCATTGGCGCGTTCCATGCGCTCACTCTCTGGATAACGGTTAATAAACTCTTGGAGTTTGTCCAAAGCCTCGTAAGTATCCGTTTGATCTAAACTATAGTTTGGTGAGACCATGTAGTATGCGTGCGCCATTAGAAAATACGCTTCATCTACTTTTTGGCTTTTGGGGAAGGCCTTCACAAACGTCTCAAATTCATACGCTGCCAAAATGTAATTTTTGGTTTCCAACAAGGTATTTGCATAAAAAAAGACGATGCGCTCTGCCTGTGGCTTCCCTCTGTAGAGTGTTTTGAGCTGATCATAAAGCTGTGCTGCTTTGCTGTATTTCCCTTGATCGTAGAGCGATTGTGCGAGTTTGTTTTTTAAACCTAGGTCTTCTGCTTTAAGTGCTTTTTGATAATCACTACAACCCACCACAATAAAAAGTAGGATTACAACTAAATAATTTGGTAATTTCATAGCAGCTAATTTAACTAAAACGTTTTACATACAAAACGCATGCGCATATCTTATTTTCGGGCACTTCTTATTCTATCCGCTTTTCAAATCGTCGCAGCACAAGAAGAACCAAGCCCACCCGATTGGGGAATACATATTGGATATGCCAGTCAGCAAGCTTTCCCATTTGATAACGAAGATTACACACTTACCCAACATCATATTTTAGGTCACCTAAGGCTACAGCAATTTCAGCTAGGTAGCTTTAAGGTAGATATCTTGAGTGAATTGGGTTATTATTTTTCAAAACACCAACTCCTTAACAAATGGTTCACCACAACATCTTTCTTTGGTGATTTTCCAGCTGATTTTCAAGAATACGCAATGACAGAAAAAAATATCCACCAATTGGCAGCCCATTTAGGCATGACATTCAACTGGTTTTTAAATCCCAAAATAGCTGTATTCGGATACGGTTCCATCGGACCCATGTGGACTTCAAAACTTACAGAGCGTTTGGCTGCGGGCTTTGCCTTTTCAGATAATATTGGATTGGGCTTTAAGATTCAATACAATGAGCAGCTCTGGATTAGCAGTACACTTGTGTTACGGCATGAGTCCAATGCCGATTTGAAGTTTCCAAATTCCGGACACAACACCATTGGCCTAAGGCTGGGATTGGTGTTTAATTAAGCTTATTTACATAAGGCGCTAAGGCTGCTACAAGTGCATCAGAAGGACTGACTAAGGGAAGCCGCAAATTGGCTTCACAAAGTCCTAACAATTGAGAAACAGCCTTAATCCCAACTGGGTTTCCCTCTTGATATAGCAGATCTATCACAGGTTTGAATAGCTGATTTATTTGATTTGCTTCTGCTTCATTTTTGCTCAAAGCAGCATCCATACCTTGTTTAAATGCTTTTGGAAAGCCTCCGGCTATAACAGAAATAACGCCATCACCACCTAAAAGGGTTAAGGGAATTGCGGTTTCATCATCTCCAGAAAAAACCAAGAAATCTTTTGGCGTTTGTGCTATAATGGCAGCACCTTGCTCCATATCGGCACCGGCATCTTTAACACCTACAATATGGTTTGCATCATGAGCAATACGCACTGTGGTCTCAGCTGTCATGTTGACCCCTGTTCTTCCTGGAACATTGTACATTAATATGGGCAAGGGTGTAACCGCATCCAATGCCATATAGTGTTGATACAATCCTTCTTGGTTTGGGCGGTTGTAATAAGGTGTAACAGAGAGTATGCCGTCAAATCCCTTAGTATCGAGAGACTGAAAGCTTTCGACAAGGGAACGCGTACAATTGCCACCAACACCCATAATAAGCGGAACGCGTTGGTTGTTTTCACGAACAAAAGTGGCGAAAACAGCCTGTTTTTCTTCCTGCGTTAGCGTAACTGATTCGCCTGTAGTACCCAAAGCAACAAGAAAATCAATGCCGCCATCAATCAAAAAATGAATGATACGCCCTAGTGCATCATGATCTAGAGCACCGTCTGCATCAAAAGGAGTAATCACGGCTACTCCAGTAGATTTAATTGTTAGCTTATGCATGAGGCTTTATTTTATTGTAATATGTTTTAAGGTCGTGTAAAAACCCACCAAAATCTAAACGTGTGGGCAGTACCAAATCATTCAATCTATTGTCTATACAGGATGGACCTATGCGAAA
>Ga0213862_10000033_pt1 | contig 48806 bp, 42 predicted proteins | sample PICome_7_FD_160092 | JGI IMG/M metagenome (GOLD analysis project Ga0213862, IMG submission 160092) | Coastal seawater microbial communities near Pivers Island, North Carolina, United States - PICO266 | ecosystem: Environmental > Aquatic > Marine > Coastal | place: USA: North Carolina... | reverse complement strand
TATTAGAAGAGGACCCTTGGGAGTTGTATTGTGTCTAGGGCCTTACAACTATCCTCTTAATGAAACTTTTTGTTTATTAATCCCAGCATTAATCATGGGCAATACGGCTGTTTTTAAACCCGCAAAGCATGGAGTTTTATTGATTTCACCATTACTAGAAGCTTTTCAAAAATGTTTTCCCAAAGGAGTTGTAAATATATTATACGGCAGAGGAAGAGTTCTAGCTACTCCAATAATGGAGTCTGGCAAGGTTAATGTATTAGCTTTAATTGGTCATAGCACCTCTGCTAATTCATTACAGGAAAGCCATCCTAAAAAGAATAGATTAAGACTTGTACTAGGGTTAGAAGCCAATAATCCAGCAATAGTTTTGAAAGATTGTGATTTAGATTTAGCAGTAAGTGAATGTGTTGCGGGAGCTTTATCATTTAATGGTCAAAGATGTACAGCTCTAAAATTAATTTATGTTCATGAAGATATTATAGAAGAATTTAATAAAAAGTTTTGCGAAAAAGTAGATAGTTTAATCTTCGGAAACCCTTGGGAAGAATCATCTCAATTAACCCCTTTGCCAGAACCGAATAAACCAAATTACATTAAAAACTTAATTACAGATGCTTTAGATAAAGGTGCAAATATTATTAATAAAAAGGGAGGTATACAAACAGAAAATTATATTTATCCAGCTGTATTATACCCTGTTAACAAAAAGATGAATGTTTATTTTGAAGAACAATTTGGTCCGGTAATTCCAATAATGTCATTTAATGACGTAAATAAACCGTTAGATGATATGGCAGAATCAAACTATGGTCAACAGGTTAGTCTATTTGGAAAAGACACTAATGAATTAGCTCCTTTAATTGATACTTTAGTGAATTTAGTATGTAGAGTTAATTTAAATAGTTCTTGTCAGCGTGGACCAGATTCCTATCCATTTACAGGGAGAAAGGATTCTGCATTTAGCACTCTCAGTGTACATGATGCATTAAGATCTTTTTCAATAAGAACATTTGTAGCCTCAAAGGATAATCCTACTAATAAAAAAATTATAAAAGGCTTATTAGATACAAAACAATCCAATTTTATTTCTACCGATTATATTTTGTAATTAATTTGACTTGGTAAAACTTAATTTATTATATTTAGTAAGGGTCTAATAAATGAACCTTTCTAATTTATGTCTAAACAATTTGTAAAAATTTTTGATACTACACTTCGTGATGGTGAACAAGTCCCTGGGTGTAAACTTAATACAGAGCAAAAATTAACTATTGCAAAAAAATTGGAAAATTTAGGTGTAGATATTATTGAAGCTGGCTTCCCAGTTTCAAGTCCTGGAGATTTTAATTCAGTAGTTTCAATTTCTAAACAGACTAAAAATGCAACTGTATGTGCTTTATCTAGAGCAGTTGAAAATGATATTAAGGTAGCGTCTGAGGCACTTTCATATGCTAAATATCCTAGAATTCATACTGGAATTGGGACATCAGACTCTCATATTAAGTATAAATTTAATTCCAATAGAGATAAAATTATTGAGACAGGTTATAGAGCTGTAAAATTTGCAAAATCTTTTGTTGAAGATGTTGAGTTTTATGCTGAAGATGCGGGAAGAACAGATAATGAATTTCTTGCAAAAGTATGTGAAAAAATGATTGAAGCTGGTGCAACAGTTCTAAATATCCCTGACACCACAGGCTATTGTTTACCAGAGGAATATGGAAATAAAATAAAATATTTATATGAAAATGTTAAGAATATTGATAAAGCCATCTTATCATGTCATTGCCATAATGATCTAGGTCTAGCAACAGCAAATTCAATTGCTGGAATAACAAATGGTGCAAGACAAATTGAATGTACTATTAATGGAGTTGGGGAAAGGGCAGGAAATACGTCTTTAGAAGAGGTTGTTATGATAATGAGACAACATAGTAAATTAAACTTAGATACAAATATTAATTCAAAATTATTAAGTGAAACAAGTAAGTTAGTTTCAGAAAGTATGGGAATGGTGGTTCAAGCTAATAAAGCTATTGTAGGAGCCAATGCATTTGCACATAGTTCAGGTATTCATCAAGATGGAGTGATAAAGAAAAGAGACACATATGAAATCATTAATCCAATAGATGTTGGTGTAGATGAATCCTCTATTATATTAACTGCAAGAAGTGGAAGATCAGCGTTGGCTTATCGATATAAATTACTTGGTATTGATGTTTCAAAAAATGAATTAGACTTATTATATCCCAAATTTTTAAACTTTGCTGATAATAATAAAACTGTTTCAGATAAAGATATTTCGGAAATTTTAAAAACTATTTAATCGATTTATTATGAGTAAAACTTTATTTGACAAAGTATGGGATTCTCATGTTGTAAAAAAAATCAAAAGTGGTCCAGATATTTTATTTATTGATAGGCATTTAGTCCATGAAGTTACAAGTCCAGTAGCATTCTTAGGATTAAAAAATAGAGGATTAAAGGTATTGTATCCCAATAAAACTTTTGCTACAGCAGATCATAATACACCTACATTAAATCAGCATTTGCCTGTTAAAGATAAACTTTCTGCTAATCAATTAAAAGTGTTAGAGCAAAATTCAAAAGAACATGGAATTTCTTATTGGGGATTGGGACATAAAAAAAATGGAATAGTTCATGTTATTGGTCCAGAATATGGAATTACTCAGCCTGGTGCTACAATTGTTTGTGGTGATTCGCATACTTCAACCCATGGTGCTTTTGGAGCTATTGCATTTGGAATTGGCACTTCTGAAGTCGAAATGGTATTGTCAACCCAGTGTGTTATTCAGCTTAAGCCAAAAAAAATGAGAATAACTATAAATGGAATCTTAGAAAAAGGGGTAACCTCTAAAGATGTAGCTTTATTTATAATATCTAAACTTAGTACGTCTGGTGCTACTGGATATTTTGTTGAATATTTTGGAGATGTTTTTTCACAAATGTCAATGGAAGGCAGAATGACTGTATGTAATCTTAGTATTGAAATGGGAGCTAGAGGAGGTATGATTGCTCCAGATCATAAAACATTTGACTATATTAATGGTAGAGAATTTTCACCAAAAGGTTCTGATTGGAATAAGTCTATGAGTTATTGGCAAACTTTGTACACTGATCATGATGCTATATTTGATAAAGAAATTTCCTTTAAAGCAAATGAGATTACTCCTATGATAACATTTGGCACCAATCCTGGAATGGGAATTGGTATCTTAGATAAGATACCAAAGGTTGAAAATCAAAATTCTGCTAATGTGAGTTATTTTAAATCTTTAAATTATATGGACTACTCAGAAGGAGAATCTATGTTAGGAAAAAAAATTGATTACGTCTTTTTAGGAAGTTGTACTAATGGAAGAATAGAAGATTTTAGAGATTTTGCTAAAATAGTTAAAGGCAGAAAAAAAGCAGAAAATGTTACTGCTTGGCTAGTTCCTGGTTCTCATAATGTTGAAAAAGCTATTAGAGATGAAGGTATTTTACAAATTTTAAATGAATCAGGTTTTGATATAAGAGAACCTGGGTGTTCAGCTTGCTTGGCAATGAATGATGATAAAATTCCAAAAGGAAAGTATGCAGTTAGCACATCCAACAGAAATTTTGAAGGTAGACAAGGCCCTGGGTCTAGAACTATTTTAGCTAGCCCTTTAGTAGCCGCTGCCGCTGCAATTACTGGTAAAATCACTGATCCAAGAAAATTTTATTAAAACTATGGCATACGATAAGTTTACAATATTAAGATCAACCTGCGTTCCTTTACCTATTGAGAATGTAGATACTGATCAAATAATTCCAGCTCGATTTTTAAAAGCAATTGAAAGAAAAGGTTTTGGAGATAATTTATTTAGAGACTGGAGATTTAACAGCGATGATTCAATAAAAAAAGATTTTGTACTTAATAATCCAACATTTAAAGGTGAAATTCTTGTTGCCGGAAAAAATTTTGGATCAGGTTCTTCTAGAGAACATGCAGCTTGGTCAATTTATGATTATGGATTTAGATGTGTTATATCTAGCTTCTTTGCCGATATTTTCAGAGCTAATTGTTTAAATATTGGAGTTCTTCCTGTACAAGTGTCAGATAAATTTTTAAACATAATCTTTGAAAAGATTTATGATAATCCAAATATTCAACTATTAATTGATTTACCAAAACAACTAGTTACTATTCCATCCTTACAATTGAGTGAAAGATTTGCAATTAATGAATATAAAAAAAATAATATGCTCAATGGTTTTGATGATATTGATTACCTAATTAATATAAAAAAATCTATAATCGATTTTTCTAATAGAAGCCCTTTATAAATATTACAATAAATTAAAATTTATGATATTAAATATAGCTTTATTGCCAGGAGACGGAATTGGACCTGAAGTAATAGATCAAGCAGTTAAAGTTTCAAATTCTATTGCAAAAAAATTTAATCATAAAATTAATTGGGCAAGTGGCCTAATTGGTGCTGCCGCTATTGATATGTATGGAGATCCATATCCAGATATAACTCACAAGATATGCTTAAATACAGATGCAATTCTTTTTGGTGCAATTGGAGATCCAAAATACGATAATGATCCATCTGCGAGGGTTAGGCCAGAGCAGGGGCTATTAAAAATGAGAAAAGATTTAGGTCTATATGCAAATCTTAGACCAACATTTACTTTTCCATCTTTATTAGATAAATCCCCTCTTAAAAAAGAAATTATTAAAGGCACTGATTTAGTTTTTTTAAGAGAACTAACATCTGGTATTTATTTTGGTAAAAAAGGTAGAATTGATAATGGAAATACTGCTTATGACACCTGTACTTACAAACGTGAAGAAATTATCAGATTAGCAAAGAAAGGTTTTGATTTAGCAATGAAAAGGTCTAAAAAGTTGTGTTGTGTTGATAAAGCCAATGTATTAGAGTCATCTAGATTATGGAGAGAAACTGTTAAATCAATGGAAAAAGATTTTCCTGAAGTTAGTGTTTCATACGAATTTGTTGATGCAGTTGCTATGCGCTTGGTTCAATGGCCTAAATCATATGACGTATTAATTACAGAAAATCTTTTTGGAGATATACTAACAGACGAAGCCTCGGTTATAACTGGATCTATGGGATTAATGCCTTCAGCATCTTTAGGATTAAAAACTTCTCTCTTTGAACCCATTCATGGTTCGTACCCACAAGCTGCAGGAAAGAATATAGCTAATCCTTTAGCTACAATTTTATCAGCAGCTATGATGTTCGAAATTGCATTTAAAATGAAAACTGAATCAGAATTGATTCGTAAAGCTGTTAATGTATCTTTAGAGAAATCAATTGTAACTCAAGATTTAGTTGATTCTGAGAAAAGTTATACTACAGATCAAGTTGGAACTTGGATTTCAGACTATATTCTTAATATATAATTTAATTAAATGTATTAATTGTTATGATTTATTAAAATTTTATTTACATTAGTGAAATGACAATTTTTTTTACATTCTATCTATTTTTTTATTTTATCATATAGATAGACTCGTGTAAATAATATTTAAATTTAATTAATTATACAAGTCTCGAAAATCGAGGCTTTTTTTTATGAAGAAAATAATAGGAATTCAGGGAATTAAGGGATCGTTTCATCATATTGTATCAAAACAGTATTTTGATTCTGAGGATTATATTGAAGAATATTTAAGTTTTGATGAACTAGTTAATTCCCTGGTAGATGGTAGATGTAACTACGCTGTTATGGCATTGGAAAATTCTATTGCTGGGTCAATTATTCCTAACTATGCTCTGATTGATAATAATAATCTTAAAATTGTAGGAGAACACTATTTAGATATTAAGCACAACCTAATCTCTAACAATAACCAAACCATTGAAAATATTATTGAGGTGCATTCTCATCCAATGGCTTTATTACAGTGTAAAGAGTTTTTTAAAAATTATGATTATATTAAACTAGTAGAAGATACCGATACTGCAAGTGTTGCAAAAAGAATTAGCGAAAAAAAATTAAAAAATATTGCTGCTATTGGTAGTGAGTTAGCTGCTAAGTTTTATAATCTAAAAATAATTAAAAAGAATATTCAAACTATTCAAAATAATGAAACTAGATTTGTTGTTCTTAAAACTGAATCTAATTTTGAAGTTAAAAATTTCGATAAGGCTTCATTAAAATTTGAACTAAATCATAAAAGAGGTAGTTTAGCTGCGATTTTAAATGTCTTAAGTGATTGTAAGATTAATTTAACTAAAATCCAATCTTTACCCAAAATTGAAACTCCATGGGTTTATTCTTTTTTTATTGATATTACCTTCAATGAAAAAAAAGATTATGTTAAGGCAAAATCTATAATGTCAATAATGGCAACAGATTTAAAGGTGTTAGGTGAATATAAAAATCAAAAATCATGATTAAGTATGCCAAAAGATTAGAGTCGGTTGAGGAATATTATTTTTCAAAGAAACTTAGAGAGGTTAAATCGTTAATTAAAAAAGGAAAACCTATAATCAACTTAGGAGTAGGAAGTCCTGATTTATTGCCTCCAAATGATGTTATAAATGCTCTAAAAAAAAGTATTGGAGATCCTGATTCAAATAGATATCAAAGTTATTCTGGTATTGAAGAATTAAGGATTTCTATTTCAAATTTTTATAAGAAAAAGTTTAATGTTGAATTAAATTATGATTCAGAAATTTTACCTCTACTTGGTAGTAAAGAAGGTATAATGCATATTTCTTTGGCTTTTTTAAATCCTGGAGATTCAGTGTTAATTCCAAATCCAGGCTATCCTACATACGCTTCAATCTCTAAATTAGTTGAAGCTAATCTAATTTACTATGATTTAAATTCTGAAAATGATTGGTTTCCAAATATTGACTCATTAAAAAAAATGAACTTAGACAAAGTAAAGCTTATGTGGATAAATTATCCTAATATGCCAACTGGATCAAAATGCGATAAAAATGATTTTAAAAAGTTAATCCAATTTACTCAAAAACATAATATTTTACTTGTGAATGATAACCCATACAGCTTAATTTTAAATGACTCCCCTCTTAGTATATTTAATGTTTCAGGTGCAAAAAAAAATTGTTTAGAGTTAAATTCGTTGAGTAAAAGTTATAATATGTCGGGATGGAGAGTGGGTATGGTTTTAGGTAGTGACATAAATATTTCTAAAATATTAAAAGTTAAAAGTAATATGGACTCTGGAATGTTTTATCCAGTTCAAAAAGGTGCAATTGCTGCGCTAAACTCGTCTGATAAGTGGTTTAAAAGTATAAATAAAATTTATACTGAAAGACGATTGTATGTATGGGAATTAGCTCAAAAATTAAACTGTAAAGTTGATGAAAATGCATCTGGTATGTTTGTTTGGGCTAAAATTAATAATGATATGTCCTCAACTGAATTTACTGATAAATTATTATATGATCATGATATTTTTATTACTCCAGGAAATATTTTTGGAACAAATGGTAATGGATATGTTAGATTTTCTCTTTGTGCAAAAAAAGAAGTAATTATTAATGCAATTAATAGAATTAATGGATAAAATATTTGTAATAGGAATTGGATTAATTGGTGGGAGTTTATGTTTGAAGATTAGAGATATTAATCCAAATGTTGAAATTTATGGAATTGATATTTCAGAAGAGCATTTGCAACAGGCATTAGAAAGCGGAATTATTGATTTTAAATCATCAATTGATAATATATCAAAAGCAAATTTGGTTTTGCTCACAACTCCTGTTGATATCTCAAATAATATCATAACTGAAATATTAGATAGAATAAATGAAAAAGCAATAGTTATAGATTTTGGATCAACAAAAAGTAATATTTGTAGGATAACAAAAAATCATAAAAACAGAGAAAATTTTATTGCAACACACCCAATAGCTGGCACAGAGTTTTCAGGACCTAAAGCTGCATTTTCAGAGCTATTTACTGAAAAAACTATTATTATTTGTGATGCTGAATGTTCTGATAATAGACTTTTAGGTATTGTAATTGATTTATTTAATAAAATGAAAATGAAGATTAGGAATATGAATTCTGAGTCTCATGATAAACATATAGCCTATGTTTCACATTTATCTCATATTAGTTCATTCATGCTTGGTAAAACAGTAATGGATAAAGAAAAAAATGAAAATAATATTTTTGATATGGCTGGAAGTGGCTTTGAATCTACTGTTAGATTAGCAAAGAGTTCACCTCAAATGTGGTCAGCTATTTTTAAATTAAACAAAAAAAATATTTTAAATTCTTTAGATGAATATATTATTAATTTAAATCAATTTAAAACATTAATTGAAAATGAAAATATAGCAGAATTAAACAAAGAAATGACTAAAACTAATTATATAAAGAAAATATTAAAAGGAATTTAATAATAATGAAAAATCAAAAAAAATTAAGATCTTGGCTAGATAACTTTGGGTTAAATCATCCATTAATGATTGCTGGCCCTTGTAGTGCTGAGACAGAAGAACAAGTACTAAAGATTGCACATAAACTTAAAAACACCAAGGCTACTGTATTTAGAGCAGGTATTTGGAAACCAAGAACCAGGCCTGGAAATTTTGAAGGAGTTGGTTCGTTGGGATTAAAATGGCTACAAAAGGTAAAGCAAGAAACTGGGATGTTAATAACAACAGAAGTAGCTAATGCTAATCATGTTGATTTAGCATTAAAACACGATGTTGATATTTTATGGATTGGAGCTAGAACTACAGTAAGTCCATTTATTGTTCAAGAAATTGCAGAAGCATTAAAAGGTACTAATAAGCCAGTATTAATTAAAAATCCTGTTAACCCAGATTTAGCACTATGGTTGGGAGCAGTTGAAAGATTCTATTCTTGTGGTATTAATAACATTGGAGTGATTCATCGAGGTTTTTCTACATATGAAAAAACTAATTACAGAAATAATCCTGAATGGCAAATAGCAATTGAATTACAAAATAAATTTCCTGATTTACCATTGATATTAGATCCCTCGCATATTGGAGGAAGAAGAGATATGATTTTTGATTTATGTCAAACAGCATTAGATTTAAATTATGATGGTTTTATGGTTGAAACACATCATGATCCTGACAATGCATGGAGTGATGCTGCCCAGCAAGTTACCCCTGAAAATTTGTTAAAAATCATTAAAGACCTAAAAATAAGAAAGGTTATGGATGATGCAAGTGAGTTTAAAAACAATTTAAAGAAATTAAGAACTAAGATAAATTTAGCAGATAATCAGTTAATTAACACTCTGGGAAATCGAATGTTGATAGCTGAAGAAATAGGAAATCTTAAAAAAGCAAATAATGTTGCTGTTTTACAGTCTAAAAGATGGAACGAAATTCTTCAAAAAATGATTATTCAAGGGGAAGAAAAAAAATTAAGCGAACAATTCATTTTAAGAGTTTTTAAAGCTATTCATCAAGAATCAATTAATCATCAAGAAAAAATATTTAAGAATAGATAAGTCCATTTATCTTTTGTATAAGCATCATAAATTTTCATCTTTGTACTAATGAGAGGATTAGTTTATAAATCAACAGGAAGCTGGTATTCAGTAAAAACTTTAACTGATCAACAATTTGACTGTAGAATAAAAGGAAAGTTTAGATTAGATGATATTAAAAGTACTAATCCAATAGCCGTTGGTGATTATGTTGAATTTGAAATTGAAAAAAATAATGATATTGAAACAGGTATTATAACTAAAATATGTAATCGTAAAAATTATATTCTAAGAAAATCAGTTAATCTCTCAAAACAAACACATATTCTAGCTAGTAATATTGATACACTATTTTTAATTATCACAATTAGTAGTCCAACAACATCAACAAACTTTATTGATAGATTTTTATTAACCTCAAATGCCTTCTCAATAAATACTGTCTTACTTTTTAATAAGATTGATTCATATGATGAATCTGAAACTAAAATTTTAGATCATATTATAAAAATATACTCTAATATTGGCTATAAATGTCTAAAAATATCTGCAAAAAATAATATTAATCTTAATAATGTAAAAGAATTAATGCTAGATAAAGTTAGTATGTTTGGAGGCCATTCGGGTGTTGGAAAATCTACATTAATAAATTCACTCCAACCTAAATTACAACTTAAAACAAATTCTATCTCTATTCAACATTCACAAGGACAGCATACAACAACAAATGCTGAGTTATTTGATTTAGATTTTAATGCTAAAATTATTGATACGCCTGGAATTAGAGGTTTTGGAATAGTTGATTTCAGTAAAAAAGATATTAAAAATTATTTTCCAGAGTTTTATAATCTTAGAAATCAGTGTAAGTTTAATGATTGTATGCATTTTAAGGAGCCTAAGTGTATGGTTAAAGATAGTGTTGATAAAGGTTTAATAGCTAAATCTAGATATGATAATTATATTCAAATGTTAGAGGATGATAATCAGTCTTATAGAATTGATAATTTTGAATCAATATGAAAGCTGTTATTCAAAAAGTTAAAAGTGCTTCAGTTACTGTTGAAAATAACATAATTTCAAGTATCAGAAATGGATTAGTTGTTTTTTTAGGGATTGGAACTAACGATTCTACAAATGAAATAATATGGTTAACTGATAAAATATCTAAACTTAGAGTTTTTGAAAATTTTGATAAAAATATCAATGATGTATCAGCAGAGATTTTAATTGTTAGTCAATTTACCCTTCAGGCAGAATTGTTAAAAGGAAATAGGCCAAGTTTTATAGATGCAGCAGAATCAACTGTCGCTAAACCCATTTATCAAAGTTTTATTAAAATTTTAAATAATAAGATAGATACTGAATTAAAAAGCGGCATTTTTGGTGCAAATATGAAAGTTGAATTAATAAATGATGGACCAATAACATTAGTTTATGATTCAAAGTTAAAATTTAAAAAATAAGTTATGAGCATAAAAAATTTACAACAAGAAGTAGATAATTGGATTAAAAGTCATGGTGTTAGGTATTTTGATGAACTGACAAATATGGCCCAACTTACTGAAGAAGTTGGTGAGGTTGCTAGAATAATCTCAAGAAGATATGGAGAGCAAAGTGAAAAAGATTCTGACAAGAAACGAGATCTTGGAGAAGAGTTAGCAGATGTTTTATTCGTTTTAGTTTGCTTAGCTAATCAAACTAATATTGATCTTCAAAAATCATTTGATGATAAAATGATTTTAAAAACTCGTAGAGATGAAGATAGACATAAAAACAATCCAAAGTTGAATAAATGAAATTGTTATTATCTAAATCTAATTTATTAAATAAAAAATCTGTCAGTATAACTGGTTCAAAAAGTGAAACTAATAGACTATTAATTTTACAATATTTATACCCTAATCTAAAAATTATTAACCCTTCTCAGTCTGATGATAGTGTAGTTTTAAAAAAAGCTTTACATAGTTCATCGAATACAATTGACATTCATCATGCTGGGACAGCTATGAGATTTCTCACGGCTCTTTTTTCAATAATTGAGTCAAAAGAAATTATTTTAACTGGGTCTTTGAGAATGCAAAATAGGCCTATTGAAGTTTTAGTTTCTTCATTGAATAAAATTGGAGCAAATATTAATTACTTAGAAAAAAAAGGATATCCACCATTAAAAATTGTTGGAAAAAAGTTAATCAAAGATAAGGTGAGCTTAGATTCAAATATTAGTAGCCAATATATTTCAGCGTTAATATTGATTGCTTCTAAGTTGAAAAATGGCTTATTAGTTAAATTAAATGGTACGATTACATCAAAATCTTACATTTTGATGACAGTATCAATTTTAAATAAAATTGGAATTCAAGCTGATTTTAATCAAAATTATATAAAAGTTCAGCCTTTTAAGGGTGTCATTAAACCTACGCAAATTGTTGTGGAGTCTGACTGGTCATCTGCATCATATTATTATAGTTTAATTTCTTTATCTTCAATTGGGACTGAAATTATATTATCAAATTTTAAAAAAAACAGTTTGCAAGGCGATTCAATACTATCAATAATATTTTTAGATTTTGGAGTACAAACTGTTTATGAAAACAACATGATTATATTGAAAAAAGTCAAAATGACAAAAAATCAAATCAATTACAATTTAATTAATTCTCCAGATATAGCTCAAACTATTGCAGTTACCTGTCTTGGACTTGGAATTAATTGCTTATTAACTGGTTTACATACCTTATTAATCAAAGAAACAAATAGGTTACAAGCTTTAAAAATTGAAATAGAAAAATTAGGGGCTAAAGTTTATATTGATAAAGACTCTATTAGTATCTCAAATTCACAAAACTTAAAAGCTAATGTGGAGATTGAAACATATGACGATCATCGAATGGCGATGTCTTTTGCTCCGCTATCTTTAGTAACAAACATACAAATTAATAATGCTGAAGTTGTAGCTAAGTCATATCCTAATTATTGGACTGATTTAAAAAAAATAGGAATCAAAATAAATAAAGTTTGATTTACTTGACTTTGCCTATTCTCAGATTGTATATTTGCATTTCTTAAATAAACAATATTTATATGAAACTATCACACTTTCAATTTGACCTTCCTGAGGGATTATTAGCTGAATATCCATCTGAAAATAGAGACGAGTCGAAATTAATGGTTCTTAATAGAAAAGAACAAACAATTGAACATAAACAGTTTAAAGACATTATAAATTATTTCGATGAAGATGATGTGATGGTTTTGAATAATACAAAAGTATTTCCAGCAAGATTATATGGTAATAAAGAAAAAACAGGTGCAAGAATTGAAGTTTTTTTGTTAAGAGAACTTAATTCAGAACAAAGATTATGGGATGTATTAGTTGATCCAGCAAGAAAAATAAGAATAGGAAATAAGTTATATTTTGGTGATGATGATACACTTGTTGCAGAGGTGATCGATAATACTACATCAAGAGGTAGAACTTTAAGATTTCTTTTTGATGGATGTTATGATGATTTTAGAAATAAATTAACTGAACTTGGTCAAACACCTTTACCTAAGTATATAAATCGAGAAGTTGAACCAGAGGATATGGAGAGATATCAAACGATTTTTGCAAAAAATGAAGGAGCTGTTGCTGCACCTACGGCTGGCTTACACTTTTCAAAACACCTTTTAAAAAGATTAGAGATAAAGGGAGTTAATTTTGCCGAAATCACATTACATGTTGGCTTAGGAACATTTAATGCTGTTGAAGTTGAGGACCTTTCAAAACATAAAATGGATAGTGAAGAGATTGATATTAATGCTAAAGCAGCTACAACAATAAATAAAGCTTTGAAACAAAAAAGAAGAATCTGTTCAGTTGGAACAACTTCTATGAGAGCTATTGAGAGTTCTGTTTCATCTAGCGGTACATTAAATGAATATTCTGGATGGACAAATAAGTTTATTTTTCCACCATATGAATTTAGTATTGCTAATTGTATGGTAACAAATTTTCATATGCCTAAATCAACATTATTAATGATGACTTCTGCTTTTGCTGGTCATGATTTTGTATTACGAGCCTATGAAGAGGCTATTAAAGAAAAATATAATTTTTTCAGTTATGGTGATGCTATGTTAATTATCTAGTATGACTAAAATAGATATTAGATCTTTATCATTAAATGAATTAAGAGAATTCTTCTTTTTAAACGGATATAAAAAATTTAGAGGTAATCAAGTTTATGAATGGTTGTGGAAAAAGTCTACAAAAGATATTAATGAGATGTCTAATATTTCCAAGGAAGTCAGAGATTTCTTGATTTCGAAATTCGTAATAAATCATATTGAATTAGATTCTATTCAAAAAAGTAGCGATGGCACAATCAAGAATGCAATTAAACTTCATGATAATTTAATTGTAGAATCTGTCTTAATTCCAACAAAAAATCGAATGACAGCTTGTATCTCTTCACAAGTCGGATGTAGTTTAAATTGTAAATTTTGTGCTACTGCAAGTTTAAAAAGAATGAGAAATTTAAATCCTGATGAAATTTATGATCAAGTGGTAACTATCAATAATCAAAGTATTGAATATTATGATAAGCCATTAACAAATATTGTGTTTATGGGTATGGGTGAGCCATTAATGAATTACAATAATGTTCTAAAATCAATAGAAAAAATCACCTCAACTAACGGCCTTGGAATGTCTCCTAAAAGAATAGTAGTTTCAACTTCAGGGATTCCTAAGCTTATTAAAAAAATGGCAGATGATAAAGTGAAATTTAATTTAGCGGTATCTCTTCATAGTGCAATTGATGACATTCGAACTTCTATTATGCCTTTTAATGAGAAATTCAAATTAAATGAATTAAGAAAATCTCTTGAGTATTGGTTTAATAAAACAAAAAAAAGAATTACTTATGAATATGTTGTATGGGAGGGGATTAATGATAAAATTGAAGATGTTAAAGCTTTAGTACAGTTTTGTAAATTTGCCCCAAGTAAAGTAAATCTAATTCAATATAATTCAATTGATAATCCAAACTTCAAGCAAGCAAGTAACATAGCTATTTCAATGTATATAAAAATACTTGAAAAAAATAATATTACAGTGACTGTCAGAAGATCAAGAGGGAAAGATATTGATGCAGCATGTGGTCAACTAGCAAATAAGTCTTCTAATTAATTTTGTCTTAATAGAATATTTAGATTCATATATATTATATTTATTAAAAAAATAATCTTGATATCAAAATCTACAATTGATAAAGTTTTTGAATCTTCTAGGGTTGAAGAGGTTATAGGTGATTTTGTTCAATTAAAAAAATCTGGATCAAATTTTAAAGGACTTAGTCCTTTTAGTGAGGAAAGAACTCCAAGTTTTATGGTATCTCCTGTGAAACAAATATGGAAAGATTTTTCAAGTGGAAAGGGTGGTACTGTTATAACTTTTTTAATGGAGCATGAACACTTTACTTATCCAGAAGCCATAAGATATCTGGCAAACAAATATAATATCGAGGTTGAAGAGACTGAGCAAACTGATGAACAAAAGTTGATCTCAAATGAAAAAGAGAGTCTTTACTTAATAAATGATTTTGCAAATAAGTTTTTTCAAAATACTTTATTAAATACTGATGAAGGAAAGTCAATAGGATTAAGTTATTTTACAGAAAGAGATTTTGATAAAGATATTGTTAAAAAATTTCAATTAGGATATTGTAAGGATATTTGGAGTGATTTTACTGATAATGCAATTAAAAATGGCTATAATTTAAAGTATTTAGAGAAGTCAGGGTTGACTATAATAAAAGAATCTAAAAAATTTGATAGATTTAAAGGTAGGGTGATATTTCCTATTCAAAGTATGTCAGGTAGGATTTTGGGTTTTGGAGGTAGAACTTTAAAAAAAACTAAATCTATTGCAAAATATCTTAATTCACCTGAAAGTGAGATATACTATAAAAGTAAAGTTTTATATGGACTTTTTCATGCAAAACAAGATATTGCAAAATTAGATAATTGTTTTTTAGTTGAAGGTTACACAGACGTAATTCGCTTGTATCAAAAAGGAGTTAGAAATGTTGTAGCTTCATCTGGAACTGCATTAAGTTCAGATCAAATTAGACTTATTAATAGACTAACTAATAACATTACTGTAGTTTTTGATGGAGATTCTGCAGGAATTAATGCTGCCTTTAGAGGGATTGATATTATTCTTGAACAAGGAATGAATGTTAAAATTTGTAATTTACCTCAAGGTGAAGATCCAGACAGCTTTTCTAAATCTAAATCAAATGATGAGATAGTAAATTTTTTATCAGAAAATTCAAAAGATTTCATTACCTACAAGGCCTCTTTATTAATTGAGAATTCAAAAAAAGACCCTGTAAAAAAAGCTGAGACTATCCAAGATATGGTAAATAGTATTTCTAAGATTAGAGATCAAATAAAAAAAGAAATTTATATAAAGGAATGTTCTTCAATAATGGGTATTAGCGAAGAAGTTATATATAGTACTCTAGCTCAAATATCTAAAAAGGAATTTAATAAAAATCGACAAATAAAAAATGTCAGTAATGAATCTTTTACAGTTTTAAAGAATAAAGTTGACAAAAAAAAAATAAATGTATTATACGAACTAGAAAAAAAAATCATTGAAATTTTACTTATATATGGTGGACATAAGGAAGATTTTGAAGATTTAATTTTAAAAGAAAATGATGAAGGTGAATTAATTCTCGAACCAGTTGTTAGAACCGCAAAGGTTTTTGAAAAAATTTACATGGATTTACAGGAAGATGAAATGGAATTTTCAAATGATGATTTTAAAAATATATATTATATAATAATCGAACACCTAAATAAAGGCTCAGATATCTCCGTTGATTTATTTTCTAATAAAGTTCCTGCTAATATTGAATTAGAAATTACAGATATTTTAATGGGAGAAGAAAGATATAGACTTCATGATTGGGAGAGGAATAACATATTTCCAAAAGATAAATCTAAATCTATTTCTCAGCTTGTGAATGATACAATTTTAAATTTAAGATGTTTCTTAATTGACCAAAAAGTTAATGATTTCAAAAAACAAACTCTTGAAAAAGTTGACAATCAATCAATATTAAATGAAGTTTTGAATTATTCAAATCTTAAGATGCTTTTATCTAGAAAATTAAAAAGAGTTTTATAATAACTTTAATGGAATTTTACATACTGGAATTTCAATCATTTTGTGTTTATTTTTTAAATTAAATTCCCTATATATTGTTAATACAGTGTTCTTTCTATCAGACAATTCTTTTACACTATTATTAACTTTGTCAAATTCCATTGCCCACTCTAATTCATCATAAGTAGCTCCAATTTGATCTTCATCAGTCCTAGAATCAGAGTATAAACCATCACTTGGTTTCGCTGACATAATAGATTTAACTATTCCTAAAACACTTCCAAGTTTATATACTTGAGATTTTAATAAATCCGCTATTGGACTTATATCAACTCCGCCATCACCATATTTAGTATAAAATCCTACACCAAAATCTTCAACTTTATTTCCAGTGCCAACAACTAAATAATTATTTATTGTAGCATAATAATATAGAGTACTCATTCTTAATCTAGCTCTTGTATTAGCTAAGGCAAGTTCGAAATCCGTATTTACATTACTTACTTCTTTGCAAAATGATTTATATACAGGGTTTAAATCAATTAATTTACTTTGAACATTACTATATTTATTTTTTAAAAAATTTATATGTTCTTTTGCTCTTAACACATGATCAGGATTTTGTTGAATGGGCATTTCTAAGCAGATTACATTGAGATGAGTCATAGCACAAAGTGTTGAAGTTACAGCAGAGTCAATTCCACCAGAAATTCCAATTATAAAACCATTAATTTTTGAAATTTTAGCATATTCTTTTAACCAATTTGTAATATGTAAAGCAACATCATTTGTTTTCATAAAATATATATTAAAAATGTAATTAGAATCTTACATTTGTATTACAAAAATATGTCAAATCATTAATAATTTAAACATAATGACTAAATATTTAAGATTATTATTTTTCTTATTGATCACAGGTTGTTCTGAAAATAATCTTAATGTAAATGTTAAAATTGAACGTTTTGAAGATCTATTTTTTAATAGTTCTTCTGAAGATCTAGATTTACTTAAAAATGAATATTCTTTTTTATTCCCAAGTCAGTATAATAATCAAGTCTGGTTAGATAAAAAAAATGATTCTCTTCAAATAGAAATATATGATCAAGTTAAATCAAAATTTAATGATTTTTCTAAACAAAAAAATGAAATAGAATCCTTCTATTTTAATTATAAAAAATTAGTCTCTAACTATGTTATTCCTAGAATTATAACTTTAACTACAGATGTTGATTTTAGAAAAAACATAATATTAACAGACTCTCTACTTTTACTTGGTCTTGATAATTATTTAGGTGCAGATCATTATTTTTATGAATCTTTTCCTAAATATATTTCCTCGAATTTTGAAATGGATTACTTAATTATAGATATAGCTAATTCATATGCATATAATTATATAAATAAATTTAAAATTTCAAATTACACTTTTATAGATAAATTAATTTATGAAGGAAAACTACTTTATTTTATAAAAACAATGCTACCGAATTATCCAGATAATAAATTATTAAAATATTCTGATAATCAATTTGCATGGGCTCAAAATAATGAAAAAGAAATATGGGTTAATTTTATTGAAAATGAATATTTATTCAGTAGTGATAGTCAATTGGAATCTAGGTTTTTAAAATTAGCACCTTTTTCAAAATTTTATCTTTCTATAGATAATGAATCGCCAAGTATGATTGGAAAATATATAGGCTTTCAAATCGTTAATAATTTTATGAATAATAATAGTTATTCAATAACTGAATTAATGGAGCTTGAGTCAATGTATATTTATAAAAACTCAAAATATAAACCTTAAATAATGAATAGTAAATCTAAAATTGAAATTTCCGTTGAATTAGACGAAAATAAAATTCCAGAAAAAATTAAATGGTCTGCTGAAGATGGAAATATTAAAGATCAGGAATCTAAAGCAATTTTCTTATCTGTATGGGACTATAAAAACAAAGAAAGTTTACGAATAGATCTTTGGACAAAAGAAATGCCTTTAGAAGAGATGAAAGTTTTTTTTCATCAAACTTTGGTGGCTATGAGTGATACTTTTAATAGAGCTACTCAAGATCAAAAAATGACAGACACAATGAAAGATTTTTGTGATTATTTTGCAGAAAAATTAAAATTAAAACAAGAGTAATTACCACTCGTTTAACTTATTTGAATCTAATTTGATAAATATAAATAATAAAAGGGTGAAAGCCCACAAACTAGACCCTCCATAGCTAAAAAACGGCAATGGAATTCCAATAGTTGGGACTAAACCCATAACCATACCAATATTGATTAAAAAATGAAAAAAGATAATTGAAACAACACAGTATCCAAAAACTCTACTGAATTGATTTTTTTGTAGTTCCGATAAGTAAAGGATACGTAGCATTAAACATATAAATAGAATAATTATAAATGAACTACCAAAAAATCCCCATTCTTCTCCAACTGTACTAAATATATAATCCGTTTGCTGTTCTGGAACAAATTTTCCAATAGTTCTTGTGCCTTCTAAATATCCTTTACCTGTCCATCCGCCTGAACTTATTGCTTTTTCTGATTCATTAAGATTATACAAAATAGTTTTTTTCATTTTTTGTATTTCCTCTGGATTATTTTCTAATTTAAGCCATAAACTTATTCTGTTTCTTTGATGTTGTTTTAATATATTATTATAAAAATAATCTACACTATAAGAAAAGGAAAAGCAAAAAAATAAAATACTTATATATTTAATTAATGAGCCCCTTTTTTTTCTTTTCAGTAGAAATGACAACAAAATTAATAAAGAGTAAATTAGAAAAGTTAGCAGTAAAGAAAATTTAATTGTACTAATAAAGATCAAAATTAAAACACTTAAAACAAATAAATAAATCTTTGGAATACCTTCACGAAATAAAACAAAGAAAAAAGCAGAATAAATTATGGTACTTCCAGCATCATTTTGTAAAACTATAAGAATTGCTGGTAGTATGATTATTAATAAAAGTCTAAGTTGATATTTTAAGCTTTGTACATTTGTTTGTAAATCACTAATTATTTTTGCCACCGCTAGAGAAGTAGCAACTTTAGCAAATTCACTTGGTTGAATAGTGAATGAGCCTATACTATACCATGATGTAGCTCCATTAATTGTTTTGCCAAAAACAAACAAACCTAATAAAGATAAAATTGAAAATATATAGATTATACTTGAAAATCTTTCATAAAACTTTGCTTCTATGGTGAGTGTTATAATTATTAAAATTGATGAAAAAAGTATAAATACTAACTGTTTGCCATATAGTTCAGAAATATCAAATAAACTATTTATTTCACCTGTTATACTTGAAGATAATATGTTTCCCCATCCAAAACCTACTAATAAAACATATAGTATTATTAAGATTTTATCAGCTTTAAAAACATTTTTTCTCTCACCAATCATTATTGATTTATTTTAAATGATTTATTAGAATACGGCTTCAAGTATTCTTCTTCTAGGCTAGTATTAATCACTAATTTTTCCATTTTTTTTAGACTTATTTCACCTTTTAAGTATTTTTCAATCATTAAAGAAGTTATTCTCCCCGCCCATCTAGCGCCATAGTATCCATTTTCTACAAGTACTGAAATAGCAATTTTTGGATCATTTTTAGGGGCGAATGCAACATATATTGAATGATCAGTTAATTGAGTTTTTATCCCATTTATTTTTGTGAAGTTCTCAGCTGTTCCAGTTTTACCACAAATTTCTATTCCCGGGACTTTTAAAAATTTTGCAGTACCAGAATTATAAACTTCGTGAAGACTTTCTATCATTGCCCCGTAGTGGATGCTATCAATTGAAGTATAATTTTTAGTTTTAAATTTATTGTCAATATTTGAACCTTGGATTTTTTTTATTATATGTGGAGTGTAATAGAATCCTTTATTTGCAACCGCGGCTATCATATTTGCTAACTGGATTGGCGTAACTAAGACTTCGCCTTGCCCAATTGAATTTGACAAAGTTGTTGTTGCTCCCCATCTAAAATCTGGATACCATTTCTGATAATAATCATAATCGGGAATTATACCTTTTTTTCCAACAGAAAGATCATTATTTAGAAAATTACCAAGACCAAAACTTTTCATATGATTACTCCATATGTTAAAAGATTCTTTTATTGGGTTGCCATTATCAATAGTTTTTCTATAAGCATTTGCAAAGTAAGAATTACAAGATAACGATATAGCATTTTTTAGATTTCTGTAACCACCCCCACAATGACATTGCATTTTTCTTTTATTTTTTCCATAAGTGTATTCATTATTGCAAAGAATAGTTGTTTTGGTATTTATTGATTCTTCTTGTAATGCTGCTAAACCAACTAATATTTTAAATGGTGATCCTGGAGGATGCATATTTAAAACACTTTTATCAATTAACGGTTTATAAATACTATCATTTAACAAAGTCTTGTAATTTTTTGAACGCTCTCTGCCAATAAGTAAATTGGGATTGTAGGATGGAGCTGAAACTAAACTTAAAATTTCACCGTTTTTAGGATCAATTGCTACAATACCTCCTTTTTTATTCTTCATAAGAAGTTCCCCATATTCTTGAAGATCAGCATCAATTGTAATTGTTAAATCTTTTCCGGCAATAGGTATAATATCAAGCTCTCCGTCTTTATATTTGCCTACATCTCTATTAAACCTGTCTTTTTGAATGAACTCAATCCCTTTAACACCTCTTAGTTCTTCTTCATACACAAGTTCAACCCCATGTTTTCCAATTAAGTCACCAATTTGATAATAATTATTTTTTTCAATAATTGAATTATTAGCCTCTGCAATATATCCTAATACATTAGCGCCAATTGATGTATTATATTCACGAAGATTTCTCTTTTGAATATAGAACCCTTCATATTTTCTAATTTTTTCAGATAAATATCCAAAATCTTCTTTAGATAAATGAGCTAAAAATACTTGAGGTAATCTTGGAGAGTAATCAGTTGTTTTATTATATTTCGTTAATAAATATTTTTTATCAATGTTTAATAATTTGCAAAATTCAGTGGTATCAAAAGGTTTTACATTTCTTGGAATAATCATAACATCATAGGAAGGCTGATTAGAGACTAATAACTTTTTGTTTCTATCATATATATATCCTCTTTTTGGGTAGGTAAATACTTTTCTTATAGCATTATCTTCATATATATTATATTTATTATTTGAATATACTTGTAAATAAAAAAGCCTAGCAATAAATATAAATCCAATAAATATGATTAAAATATGTAAAAGGGATTTTCTCATCTACTATCTCTTGGATGGTTTAAATAAATAACTAAATATTAAGCTCAAAAAAACTGTAAATAATGTGGTTAAAAAGACTTTTTCAATTATGTATGAAAACTTTAAAAAATTAAATATTTCTAAAGAAAATATTATAAAATTATGTAAAACTGTACAAAGGGTTAAGTATACAAATCTATTTTTAAAATCAATATTTTGAAATTTAATTACTTGATGAATATAAGCTAGCCCAAAAGCTATTTTTAAAATAACAGGCCTTAGGTATGTCAGTACTAAACATGCCGCAGAATGTAATCCTAATGTGTCACTAAAAATATCAACAGTTAGCCCTATGCAAAAACTTAGACAAATAAATAATATTCTATTATTTTTTATGGGGTAATAAATTATAAATAATATATATATGAATGGGTTAACATATCCAAATAAATTAATATTATTAAAAATTAATTGTTGGAATAAAATCAAAATTAGACCAAATGTTATATAAGTTATTGTCTTATTCATTTAGCTCAATAATTTCTTTTTTATTATTATTTTTTACAATGTAAACGTAATTTAAATTTGTCATATCATTAAATAATTTAATTTGTGCTTCAATGTAGTTTTGTGTATTATCTAATTTGTATGAGGATACTATTCCAATAGGAATTCCCATAGGGAAAATCAAAGAGTTGCCTCCTGTAATAATTGTATCACCAATTGATATGTTTATTTGTTTTGGTAGATCACTTAATTGTAAAATGTTTGAATTACTTCCGTTCCAATTAAGAACTCCGAAAAAATTTGTATTATTTAATTTTGCATTAATATTTAAATTAGTGTTTAAAATTGAAATTACTCTTGAATAATTTTCTGAAACTCTATCAGTAATTCCAATAATTCCTTTGTCAGATACTACTCCCATATCATTTTTTATGCTGTCTTTTGCTCCAAGATTAATAGTTAAATAATTATTTGTGAGACTATAACTGTTTTTTATCACTCTAGCATTAAATACATTATACTGTTGATTTTTTAAAGTTAAATTATAAAGCCTTTCTCTAAGGCTTTGATTTTCTAAACTAAGATCTTCATTAATTTTACCTAAATTAAAATAATCTTTAATCGATTTATTAAATTCATAAATATTTCCTGAGATTAAGTTTGTGGAATTTAAAAAATAACTTTTATGAAAATTACTTGAAGTAAATAATAATGTTAATGAGACTGAAAAAAGAAAAACAAATAAAATAAAATTTTTGTTACGCACAAAAAAATCTATGATTTGACGCATAAGCTAATTTTATTTAATCAATACGCTTTTGTATTTTGGGAGATTTTTCAATACTATACCAGTTCCTCTAACAACAGCTCTTAGAGGATCTTCAGCAATATAAACAGGTAGGTCTGTTTTTTTTGATAATCTTTTATCTAAGCCTCTAAGCATTGACCCGCCTCCAGCTAAATATATGCCAGTATTGTAAATATCTGCAGCTAATTCAGGTGGAGTCTGAGATAAAGTTTCCATGACCGAATCTTCTATTCTTAAAATAGATTTATCTAGAGCTTTTGAAATTTCTCTAAAAGAAATTTCAACTTGTTTAGGTTTTCCAGTAAGTAGGTCTCTTCCTTGTACACTCATTTCTTCTGGCGCCACATCTAGATCAGCTGTAGCAGAACCAATTTGAATTTTAATTTTTTCTGCAGTTCTATCACCAACATAAAGATTATGTTGCGTTCTCATGTAATAAATAATATCATTTGTAAATACATCGCCAGCTACTTTAACAGATTTATCACAAACAATTCCTCCTAAAGCTATTACTGCAATTTCTGTTGTTCCGCCCCCAATATCAACTATCATATTTCCTTTTGGCTGCATAATATCTACACCAATACCAATAGCAGCTGCCATTGGCTCATGAATTAGATAAACTTCTTTTCCATTAACTCTCTCTGCCGATTCTTTAACTGCACGCATTTCAACCTCAGTAATTCCAGATGGGATGCATATTACCATTCTTAATGCTGGAGAAAATATCTTCTTTTTAAGGGCAGGAATACTTTTGATAAATAAGCTTATCATTTGTTCGGAGGCATCAAAATCAGCTATAACACCATCCTTTAAAGGTCTTATAGTTTTTATGTTTTCATGTGTTTTTCCCTGCATTAAATTTGCCTCATTACCAACAGCAATTATTTTTCCAGTTACACGATCTCTTGCAACAATAGATGGACTATCAATAACGACTTTGTCATTATGTATAATAAGTGTATTTGCAGTACCTAAATCTATTGCAATTTCTTCTGTTAAAAAATCAAAGAATGACATTGGTTAAAAAAGAATTAAAGTGAGTAAATGAGTTATACTAATATACATAAAAATATGTTTAAATAATAAACTAAAAACTAAAAAAATTGGTTAATGTTTAAAATGTCTAATACCTGTAAAAACCATTGAAATTTCATTATTATTACAATAATCAATACTTAAGTTGTCTTTGATAGATCCTCCGGGCTGAATAACAGATTTTATTCCATTTTTTTGAGCTATTTCTACACAATCTGGGAACGGAAAAAATGCATCACTGGCCATTACAGAATTATTCAAATCAAAACCAAAACTTTTAGCTTTATGAATAGCTTGATTTAAAGCATCAACTCTACTTGTTTGTCCAGTACCGCTGGCTAATAATTGGCTGTTTTTTACCAAAACAATTGTGTTTGATTTAGTATTCTTACAGATTTTAGAGGCAAAAATCAAGTCTATTATTTCATTCTTTGATGGTTTTTTATTTGTTGGATATTTAAAATCTTTCTCAGAATCCGAATGCATATCTCTTTCTTGGACAAGAAAACCATTGAGGGAGCTTCTAATAATTTTATTGGGTAATTTAAAGTCTTTTAATTCTAATATTATCCTATTCTTTTTTTGTTGTAATATTTTTAAAGATTCTTTTGTAAACGATGGGGCTATTACAACTTCACAAAATAAAGAATTAATTAATTCACAAACTTCAGAATCTAATTCAGAATTACTTATCAAAACACCACCAAAAGCCGAAACTGAATCTGCAGATAGTGCTTCAATATAGGCTTGTTTAATGTTTTCTCTTGTTGCTAATCCACAAGCATTATTATGCTTTAATATAGCAAAAGTTGGTTTATTATTTTTAAACTCTAAAATTAAATTTACAGCAGCATCCACGTCCAGTAGATTATTATAGCTCAATTCTTTTCCGTGTAGTTTGTTAAAAATTTTATCAAATTCCCCATAAAAAAAACCTTTCTGATGAGGATTTTCACCATATCTCAATTTTTTCGGATTATTATCACTTAATTTTAAAGCATCAATATTATTATTTGAATTAAAATAATTAAAAATAGCAGTGTCATAATTTGAAGAAATATTAAAAGAATTTAATGCAAAATTTTTTCTATGCTCATTCGATAATTTACCATTACTTTTAATTAAGATATTTAGAAATTGATCATAATCATTCATTGATGAGATGCAGACTACATCTTTGTAGTTTTTTGCAGCAGCTCTAATTAAAGATATACCTCCTATATCAATTTTTTCAATTATTTCATTGTGAGATGCTCCACTGCGAACCGTCTTTTCAAATGGATATAGATCTACGATCACTAGGTCAATTTGTGGAATATCATATTCTTTTAATTCCTTTGCGTCGCTATCATTATATTGTCTATTAAGTATTCCTCCAAATATTTTTGGATGTAAAGTTTTGACTCTTCCACCAAGAATAGAAGGGTAAGAAGTTAGATCTTCTACTTTAATGACATTAAACCCTAATTTATTTATAAACTTTTCTGTACCACCAGTTGAGTAAATACTAACTCCTTGTTTATTTAATTCTTTTATAATAGGTTCTAATCCTTCTTTATTAAAGACTGAAATTAGTGCAGATTTAATCTTAATTTTACTCATTTAAAGGTTATAGTTTATTCACTCCAAATTTAGTAATAATTGATCTATAAGAGACTTGTAACTTTTAATAAAATCAATCTTTTTTTCAACTAATTTATTGACTTATTAACATCTATAATATTTTAGAAATTTCTATACAAAGCTTTTCTAAAAATATTTCATCTTTTTTAGTAAATGGACTTAGGAGATTAGAATCTATATCTATCTGACCTATATTTTCTTTATTTTTAAAAATTGGTATAACTATTTCTGATTTAACATTAATATTACATGATAAATAATTGGATTCTTTAGAAACATCTTGAACAACAAAATTTCTATTACTAAGAGCAACTTGACCACATATCCCTCGACCTACAGGAATAGTTTTATGATCTGTATCCTTACCCGAAAATGGTCCTAGAATCAAATTTTCTTTGTTTTTATCTAAAAAATAAAACCCAACCCAATGATAATATTCTATATTTTTTTGTAGGATTTCAGATATTTTTTTTAGCTTAAAATTTAATGTCGATTTATTATCATTTAAGACCTCTAAACATCTATCGTATAATTTTGTACGCATAATAATTTGTTAAATATATAATTTCAAATTTAGTATATATTATATTTGATATATGTTAATTAAATACAAATCATTAATAATATTCATTTTAATCTCTTGTTATTCTATTTATTCTCAGAATAATTATGAAGGAGTTGTTTTGTTAAAAGATAATAAACAATCTAACCCAATTGTAGGAGCGAATGTTTATTGGCAAAACACTTCAATTGGCTCTGTTACTGATTTAGAAGGTGAATTTTCAATTCCATTAGTTAGTTCTTCTAATAAGCTAATTATCAGTTCTGTAGGATTTGTAAGTGATACAATAATCATAGATTCCACTAAAGAAAAAAGAAAAATATTTTATTTAAATGAAGATAACACATTAGATGAAATTGTTGTTAAATCATTAAAAAAGACTTCATCAGTTTCATATCTAAGTTCGGAAAATATAATTAATGTTAGTTCTGAAGAATTGTTAAAGGCTGCCTGTTGTAATCTATCTGAAAGTTTTGAAACTAACCCTTCAATTGATGTAAACTTTACAGATGCTATTTCAGGTGTTAAACAAATTCAAATGTTAGGTTTGACCAGTCCATATATATTAATTACAACTGAAAATATTCCTACAATCAGAGGGGCTTCACAATTTTATGGAATGAGTCTAATACCTGGGACATGGGTTGAGTCAATACAAATTACCAAAGGAGCAGGGTCTGTTGTTAATGGATATGAAAGTATAACAGGTCAAATAAATGCTGAGTTACAAAAACCCTCGTTTGATTTACCGATATTTGTAAACTCTTATTTATCTTCAATGGGTAGGTTTGAACTAAACAGCCATTTCAATAAGTCTATTTCAAACAGATTAAGTACTGGGTTTTATCTACACTATGATAATATCGATAAAGAAAATGATAGTAATAATGATGGGTTTTTAGATACACCCTTGTCAAAGCAATATAATTTTCTTAATAGATGGCAATATACTAACCTTGAAAAAGGAATTGTTGGGTTTTTAAATATTCGATATTTAGAAGATGATAAGCAAGCTGGAGAAATCGATAGGAATTCCAACCAACCTCATGTTGATGGATTATTTTGGAAAAGTGAAGTTTTAACAAAAAGATTTGAATCTTCTTTAAAACTTGGCTATGTAAATCCTGAAATAAATTATCGCACTATTGGTTTACAGATTTCATATAGTGATCATAACCAAGATTCATACTTTGGGTTAAATGACTACTATATAAATCATAAAAGTTTTTACTCAAATTTTATATATAATTCAATTATTGGTGATACGAGACACAAAATCAAAACAGGTATTAACTTTACTTCTGATATTTATGATGAAAATATTTTAAATATTGGTTATACGGTAAGCGATGATAATTTTTCAACTATCTTTAATGAAACTCAGATTAATCAAGATCGAAAAGAAAAATCTTTTGGAGCTTTTTTCGAATATAATTTTGATAATCTTGATAATGTTAATTTGACAGCTGGTATAAGAGTTGATAACCATAATACTATGGGAACCTTTTTAACCCCAAGATTTCATTTAAGATATACACCTATTGAGAAGTCAACTGTTAGATTATCGTTTGGTAGAGGTAAAAGAGTAGCAAATATATTTGCTGAAAATCAAAATTTATTCTCTACATCAAGAATTATTAATATTGAAGATAATTTAGAGTCAGAAGATGCATGGAATTATGGAATATCTTTTATTCAAAACTTTAATTTATTTAATAATAAATCAGAACTAATTTTTGATTATTATTACACAGATTTTAAAAATAAAATTATTGTAGATTGGGAAAATCCATATGAAGTAAGTTTTTATAACCTCTATGGAAAAAGTTTTGCGTCTAGTTTTCAAACCCAACTAAATATCTATTTTGATGAAAACACTGATATTAAGTTAGCTTACAAATTGTATGATGTAAAAACTAACTATAGTTCTAATTCAATTCACAGTAATGGAATATTAGAAAAACCAATGACACCAAGAGAACGCTTTTTTATAAACTTTGCTAAAAATACTGTTGTAAATGGAAAAGGATCTCAGTGGAAATTTGATGTAACGTTTAACTGGATTGGAAAACAAAGATTTGCAAATAAAGTTCCAAATCATATTATTTCTGTTGCACCGATTAAGCAAGAATATTCTCCAGATTTCACAACTATTAATTCTCAACTTACTAAGGTTTTTTCTGATAAGTTTGAAATTTATTTTGGAGTTGAAAATCTTACTAATAGTAAACAAAAAAACCCTATATTGATGAGTGATGATCCATTTAGTCCTGGATTTGATACTACATTTGTTTACGGACCTATTTTTGGTACTATGTATTATTCAGGGTTAAGATTTAAAATTAATTAATTATGATAAAAACAATATTATTAACAATCCTTATTCCATTTATCTTAATAGACAATCAAAATACTAATGCTAAGGCTAATTTTAAAGTTGAAGGAGTTTGTGGAATGTGTAAAGTTAGAATTGAGAATTCTACTATTAAGTTAAAAGGAGTAAAACAAATTAATTGGTCTATACAAACGGGAGTATTAGATGTTATATACAATGAAAAGAAAATCAAGTTAAATAAAATTCATGAATTTATAGCTGGTTTGGGTCATGATACCGACAAAATAAAAGCTAATGACAAAAATTATTCATCTCTTGACCCATGTTGTAAATATAGAGATCCGTCAGTTGTCGCTAATCACACTAGTAGCTTAAATAATTAAATAAACATTATGAAATTAATTAAAATATCAATTCCATTTATACTTATTATTACTATAATACTTTATGGATTAAATCAAGAAAAACTAAACACTATTCCAGGTATTAATATTAGTTATATGGATACTTTAACTAAACCTAGTAAAGATTTTTTTAGATATGTTAATGGTACATGGTTAGACAGCACTACTATCCCTGATGATAGAACAACATGGGGAAGTTTTTCTGAGCTTAGAAAAAAAACTGATGAAGATGCACTAAATATTTTAAAAGTAGCAATGTCTAATAATGAAGATTTAAAAAAAATTGATTTAATACCAGGGTCCGACCAGGAGAAAGCAGTTTTTTTGTTTGAAACAATTATGGATACAATTTCTAGAAATAATCAAGGTATTTCACCAATATTACCATATTTAGAAAAAGTTAAAGCAATAAAAAACATTTCTGATCTGCAAAACTATTTGATTGAAATGGAGCCATTAGGAGGTGGAGGTTTTTTTGATTTTGGAGTGGGCTCAGACCCTAAGAATAGTAACAGAAATGTAGGCTATTTAGGTGCTGGTGGATTAGGCCTTCCTGATCGTGATTATTACATAAAGAATGACGAAGATTCAAAAAATAAAAGAAATTTATATGTAAAGCATATAACAAAAATGCTGCAGTATTTAGGAGATGATAAAGTTTTGGCAAATAAACAAGCTGAACAAATATTAGCTTTAGAAACCAGATTAGCTGAATCTATGATGGATAAAGTTGACAGAAGAGATGCTAGAAAAAGATATAATCCAAAATCAATAGATCAACTTCAAAAAATGATTCCATTAATTAATTGGGAAAGCTATTTTACAGGTATTGGAGTGAAAAAAATTGATACTATTATTATCGGTGAATTAAATTACATGATTAATCTTCAAAAAGTCTTTAAAGAAAATAATGTTTCAGAATGGAAAACTTTACTAAGATGGGATGTTTTAAATGGAGCAGCGAACATGTTAAGTAATGAAATTGAAAAAGTAAATTGGGATTTTTACAGCAAAGATTTAAGTGGTGCAAAAGCTCAAAGACCCAGAGATGAAAGAGCTCTTCAAACAATTAATTGGACAATAGGTGAGGCATTAGGAAAGTTGTATGTTGAACAAAAATTTCCGCCAGAAGCAAAAGAGAAAGCTCAAAAAATGATTAAAAATGTGATTCTTTCATTTGAAAATAGAATTAATGCTCTAGCTTGGATGAGTGAAGAGACAAAAATTAAGGCTATTGAGAAGTTAAAAGCAACCAAAATAAAAATTGCTTATCCTGATAAATGGAAAGATTACTCACAAATGAAAATAGTATCAATAAAAAATGGAGGGTCATATTTTCAAAATATGCTAAATATTACAAAATTCAATTTCAACAAAGATCTGTCAATGTTAGATAAACCAGTTGATAAAAGTGAATGGTTCATGGCTCCTCAAGTTGTTAATGCTTATTTCAATCCATCATATAATGAAATCGTTTTCCCAGCTGCAATACTTCAACCTCCATTTTATAATTATAAAGCTGATGATGCAGTTAACTATGGAGGTATAGGAGCTGTTATAGGTCATGAAATTTCTCATAGCTTTGATGATTCAGGCTCCAGATATGATAAAGATGGTAATTTAAATAATTGGTGGTTGGATGAAGATTTAGCCCAGTTTGAACTTTTAGGCAAGGCATTAGCCGATCAATATAGTGCTATAGAAGTATTACCAGGTGTAAATATTAACGGTGAATTTACATTAGGCGAAAATATTGGTGACTTAGGAGGAGTTTTAGCAGCATATGATGCTCTGCAGTTAAGTTTTAAAGGAAATAATCCTGAGAAGATAGATGGTTTTAGTGCTGAACAAAGATTTTTTATTTCTTGGGCAACTGTTTGGAGAACAAAAATGAGAGATGAAGCTCTTAAAACCAGAATTAAAACTGATCCTCATTCACCTGGGATGAATAGAGCAGTTCAGCCTTTATTAAATATTGATGCTTTTTATGAAGCTTTTGATATTAAAGAAGGGGATAATATGTATTTAGCCCCAGAAAATAGAGTGAGAATTTGGTAAATAAAAAAAGCTATCTAATAATTTAGATAGCTTTTTTTAATATTATTATCACATCATTCCAGGCATTCCACCACCCATTGGTGGCATTGCCGGAGGAGGGTTATCATCTTTAATATCAACTAATGCACATTCAGTAGTAAGTATCATTCCAGCAACTGAAGCCGCATTTTCTAATGCAATTCTTGTTACTTTTTTCGGATCAATAATTCCTTCTTTGAGCATATTCACATATTTCTCATTTTTAGCATCATAACCAAAATCTTTTACACCTTCACTAACTTTTGCTACAACAACACTTCCTTCACCACCTGCATTAGAAACTATTGTTCTTATAGGTGCTTCAATTGCTCTAGAAATTATTTGAATTCCAGTTAATTCATCGTTATTATCTCCTTTGAGTTTTGAAAGTACAGATTTAGCTCTTACTAAAGCTACACCACCTCCAGCAACGATTCCTTCTTCAACGGCTGCTCTAGTTGCTGCTAATGCATCATCAACTCTATCCTTCTTTTCTTTCATTTCAATTTCACTAGCTGCTCCAACGTATAATACAGCAACACCACCAGCTAATTTTGCTAGTCTTTCTTGAAGCTTTTCTTTATCATAATCACTTGTAGTTGTTTCAATTTGAGCTTTAATCTGATTAACTCTAGCTTTAATATCATTTTCATTCCCTGCCCCATTAACTATAGTTGTATTGTCTTTATCAACTGTAACTGTTTCTGCAGTTCCTAACATTGATAAATCAGCATTTTCTAATGAAAAACCTCTTTCTTCTGAAATTACAGTACCTCCAGTTAATATAGCGATATCTTCAAGCATTGCTTTTCTTCTATCACCAAATCCCGGTGCTTTTACAGCAGCAATTTTTAAACCACCTCTTAATTTATTAACTACTAATGTAGCAAGAGCTTGACCTTCTACGTCTTCAGCAATTATTAGTAAAGGTCTCCCTGATTGAGAAACTGGTTCTAATATTGGAAGTATTTCTTGTAAATTAGATATTTTTTTATCAAATAATAATATGTAGGGATTTTCTAAATCTGCAATCATTTTATCAGCATTTGTGACAAAATAAGGAGATAGAAATCCTCTGTCAAATTGCATACCTTCAACAACGTCAACATAAGTATCCGTTCCTTTTGCTTCTTCAACTGTAATTACTCCTTCTTTACCAACTTTGTTAAAAGCAGTTGAAATTAAATCTCCGATAGTACTGTCATTATTTGCCGAGATTGAAGCTACTTGCATTATTTTTTCTGATGAATTTCCAACCTCAGTAGATTGTTTATTTAAATCTTTAACAATTGCTTGGACAGCATTATCAATTCCTCTTTTTAAATCCATCGGATTTGCTCCAGCAGCAACATTTTTCAATCCTTCCTTTACTATTGCTTGAGCTAATACTGTAGCAGTAGTTGTTCCATCACCTGCTAAATCATTAGTTTTTGAAGCGACCTCTTTTACCATTTGAGCTCCCATATTCTCAAGTTCATTTTCTAACTCTACTTCCTTAGCAACAGTAACTCCATCTTTTGTGACTTGTGGAGCTCCGAAAGATTTACTAATAATTACATTTCTTCCTTTTGGACCAAGTGTTACTTTTACTGCGTTAGCTAAAGCGTCAACTCCTTTTTTTAAGCCGTCTCTTGCTTCTATATCAAATTTTATATCTTTTGCCATTTTACTAGTTTTTTTAATTAAACAATTGCTAAAATATCAGACTCTGACATTATTAAGTAATCAATACCTTCTAATTTAAGTTCTGTTCCAGCATATTTTCCGTATAAGACAGTGTCACCAATTTTAACAGACATTTTGGTGTCTTTTGTTCCAGATCCAACTGCTTTTACGATACCTTTTTGCGGTTTTTCTTTAGCTGTATCAGGGATAATTAAGCCTGATGCAGTTTTTGTTTCAGCCTTTACAGGTTCAATAAGAACTCTGTCGGCTAAGGGTTTGATATTTAATTTCATAAGTTTATTAATTTTTGTATTTAAGAAATCACAAATTATGCCATATATGAATTACTGACAAACTTGCATATATTAGATATTAAAAATAATCAATCTATTCTTTTGGAGATTCTGGGAAATCTTTTTTTTCTGAATCAATTTCCTTTTTGTTATTGTCAAATTGATTTTCAACAAATACTGAATCTTTTGACTTTTTTTGATTAGGTATTGTGTAGTTTGAAGCAAATATTAAAACTATAAGAAATAATGCAAGATACCATGTACTTTTATCTAGGAAATCTGTAGTTTGTTTAACTCCACCTAATTGTTGACTCGCTCCTCCGCCAAATGATGATGATAATCCACCTCCTTTAGGGTTCTGAACCATTATTACAATAACTAGTAAAAAAGCTACTAAAATAATTAATACTAAAAATATTGAGAAAGTACCCATTTTAATTAATTTTTAATTTTTTAATTTTATTTATTTGGTTTGCAAAGTAACTACTTTTTTCTGGATATTTCAAACTTAAGATTTTATAAGATTGCAAGGCTTTGTCAAAATTATTTTGAGCTAAGTATATTTTAGCTAAAGTTTCAGTCATTAATGTTTCTTGTTCATGTAAGTTAAGATTATCATTTTCCATTTCTGACAAAATTTTAGAGTTTCCAATTTTTGGTTTATTTTGAATAAACTGATTTATCATCGAGGAATTTGAATTGTTTGTATTTATTTCATTTGATCTGTCAATAGGCTTAACGTTTGACAAGGTTAGCCAATCTAAAAAAGATTTTTTTGCTAAATGGGTTTTTTTGTATTCTTTTTCATTTTTAATGTTGATATTTTTTATCTCAATATCATTGATGTAGTCAAATAAAACATTTCTTTCTGTTGTGTAAGCAGCAGTAATTTTTAATTCTTTATCAAATTTAAAACTACCTGACTTTTTCAATGCTTTTAAATAAAGTGCTCTTGATGATTGAATATATGGGTAGCTTTCTATAATTGATTTTAAATAATTTAATTGTTCTTTATCTATATTGTTATTTTCTGAATTTTTTAATATTTCAATATACTTCATAGTTTTTTTACCATTTAGCTAGAGATGCATTAAATACATCTTGTGTAATTCTTTCAAAAATCTCTTCAATAGCACTATCTTTTTGTGCTCCAATTAATTGTGAGCTACCTGCATAATCGAAGTAAAAAGAAAATCTTTTTTCAAAATTCGCTTCTTCATCATTTTTATCATAAAATCTAACATTCACAGATATTGTAAGTCTATTCTGTGCAGCAGTATTAGTTGATGTAGCAGTGGTTGGTGATATTCTATATTCTGTAATCTCACCTTCATATATTAAATCTCCCTTAGATTTAACTAAGTCTAAACTAGTCTGGTTAATTAATAGATTTGTTAAGCTATTAGTGAAATCTCTTTCAATACCAGGCTCAACTAGAGCTGCTACATTTTGAAAATAGTTAACCTGAAATGTTTTAGTTTCTGGTGATATGGATGCTCCTGTAAGACTATATTTAATACTGCATGAAGAAATGCTAAATAGAGAAAATAATAATATTATTTTATATGATTTCATTTTTAATTTAAAGATCAAATTGTTTAATTTTTCTATAGAGTGTCCTTTCACTAATTCCAAGTTCTTTGGCAGCCAACTTTCTTTTGCCAGCATGTTTTTCAAGTGATTTTTTTATTAATTCTAATTCTTTGTCATGTAAAGATAATGTTTCAGTTGTTTCTAAGTCCTGAACATACTGGAATTTATCTTCTTTTAGAATTTCCACTTGACTATTTTCCTTGTTTTTTATGTCAATTACTGGGTAAGCGATATTTTCTTCTTTATCGCTATAAATTTTTTGAATGAGACCTTCATTATCTTTTTGAAAATCAACCATTTCATTGTTTTCCATTAATTCTCTTGTCAGTTTTTTTAAATCATTTAAATCATTTTTCATATCAAAGAGAACTTTATATAATATTTCTCTTTCATTACTAAAGTCACTATTGTTTTCTTTCTTATTTAAAATAGTTGGAAGGTTGTCATTTTGACTATTGGGCAAGTAATTAATTAGAATTTCATTTTTAATTAATCTTTCGCGCTCAAGGACTGATATTTGTTCAGCAATATTTTTAAGTTGTCTTATATTACCATTCCAAGAATAATTATTTAAGGTCTGTAATGCTTTTTCATCAAGTTTAATTGAAGGCATCCTATATTTTAAGGCAAAATCACTGGAAAATTTTCTAAATAATAGATGAATATCTTGTTTTCTATTTCTTAATGGAGGTAATTTAATTTCAACAGTGCTTAGTCTATAGTATAAGTCTTCTCTAAATTTATTTTCTTTTATTGCCTTGTGCATATTTAAATTAGTAGCAGCTACAATTCGAATATTAGTTTTTTGAACTTTACTTGATCCAACTTTTATAAACTCTCCGTTTTCTAAAACTCTTAATAATCTTACTTGAGTAGTTAGGGGTAATTCACCTACTTCATCTAAAAATATTGTTCCTCCATCTGCCATTTCAAAATATCCTTTTCTATCACTTGTAGCGCCGGTAAACGCCCCTTTTTCATGACCAAATAATTCACTGTCAATCGTACCTTCTGGAATAGCCCCACAATTTACTGCAATGTATTTTTTGTGTTTTCTATGAGAAAATTGGTGAGTAATTTTTGGAATACTTTCTTTACCAACTCCACTCTCACCAGTTACAAGTACAGAAATATCAGTTGGTGCAACTTTAAGAGCTTTTTCTAATGATCTATTTAAAATAGGATCATTTCCAATTATACCAAATCTTTGTTTTATAGCTTGAATTGAATCCATATTTAATTGTTTTTTGAATATTCCACAGCATCACCAATCAGTGTAGCGCTTGTGCAATCTGTTGTAATAACGTTTACAAACTCGCCAATTTTATAATTTTTTTTTGGAAATACCACCATAGTGTTGTGTTCTGTTCTTCCTGCCCAATGTCTATCAGACTTTTTTGATTCTTTTTCTATGAGTACTTCGACTTTTTTATTAAGATATTCTTTAGTTCTTTCCAGGCTGTGAACCTGTTGAAGATCAACAATCTCTTGTAATCTTCTCTTTTTTATACTTTCTTCAATATTATCAGTTAGTTTTCTAGCAGCTAAAGTTCCTGGTCTTTCAGAATATTTAAACATATATCCAAACGAGTATTTTATTTCATTCATTAATGATATAGTGTCCTTATGGTCATCCTCAGTTTCGTTTGGAAATCCAACAATCATATCTTGACTAAGGGTACAGTCAGGAATTATTTTTTTAATACTATTAATTAGGGAAATGTATTCTTCTCTTGAGTGTTGTCTATTCATAGCCTTTAGTATTTTGTTACTACCGCTTTGAACAGGTAGATGTATATAGTTACAAATATTGCTATGTTTTGACATTACTTTAATTACATCTATTGACATATCTTGAGGATTAGAGGTTGAAAATCTAATTCGCATTTTAGGCTGTTCTTTAGCGCATATGTCAAGAAGTTTTGCAAAATCTATTGCACTAGCTCTTTGAATGTCAGATGCTTTACTAAAGTCTTTTTTTAATCCACCTCCATACCACAAATAGCTATCAACATTCTGCCCAAGTAGAGTTATCTCTTTATAATTTTTTAATGCTAATTCATTTAGTTCATCAACTATACTTTTTGGGTCTCTACTTCTTTCTCGTCCCCTAGTGAAGGGAACAACACAAAATGTACACATGTTGTCACACCCTCTAGTTATTGAAATATAGGCTGATACTCCATTGCTATTTAATCTAACAGGGTTTATGTCTGCATAAGTTTCGTCCTTGGAGAGTAGTACATTAATGGCGTCTCTTCCAGCATCAACCTCGTTAAGTAGATTCGGCAAATCTTTGTAAGCATCGGGACCTACAACTAAATCAACAATTTTTTCTTCTTCTAAAAATTTATGTTTTAATCTTTCTGCCATACAACCTAAAACTCCAACTTTCATTTTTGGGTTTTTTCTTTTTAAGGAATTGAACTTTTCCAATCTTTTTCTAACAGTTTGTTCAGCTTTATCTCTTATTGAACATGTATTAATTAAAACAAGTTCAGCTTCTTCCATATTTGAAGTTGTATTATATCCATTTTTAGATAATATAGATGCAACAATTTCACTATCGCTAAAATTCATAGCACAACCATAACTCTGAATAAATAATTTTTTTTTATTAAAAGATTTATTTTTTTTTGTTTTCAAAATCTCTCCTTGTCTTATTTCTTCTAATTGTTCTTTCACAAATCTTATTTAAATTCTTATGCAAATATAATATTTATTTTTTTTTATGACAAATTGTCATACAAAATATATATGTCAAAAAAATAAATAAATATTTGATTTTCTTCTTAAATTAAAGTTAAAAATAGTCAAAATTGATTTTATCAAAACACATTTATAAAAATTTCTCCTACATTTGTACTTCTTAAAATAATATATATGGCTAAGAATTTAGTAATAGTTGAGTCCCCTGCAAAAGCAAAAACAATTGAAAAATATCTAGGAAAAGATTTTGTTGTTGCTTCTAGTTTTGGGCATATTTCTGATTTGCCATCTAAGGAACTTGGAGTAGATGTTGATGGAGATTTTTCTCCCAAATATGAAATTTCGAAAGATAAAAAGGCGGTAGTAAAAAAACTAAAAGATCTTGCTAAAAAATCAGAAATGGTTTGGTTGGCGAGTGATGAAGATAGAGAGGGAGAGGCTATTGCGTGGCATTTATATAATTCCTTAAAATTAAGTGAAGAAAAAACAAAAAGAATAGTTTTTCACGAAATTACAGAATCTGCCATAAAAAAAGCTGTAGCTAATCCAAGAAAAATTAATTATGATTTAGTTGATGCTCAACAGGCAAGGCGTGTATTAGATAGAATTGTAGGTTATGAATTATCTCCTGTTCTATGGAGAAAAATTCGAAGTGGATTATCTGCTGGTAGAGTTCAGTCAGTTTCTGTCCGACTAATAGTTGAAAGAGAAAGGGAAATTTTAACCTTTACTCCAGAATCCTCTTATCGAATTGATTCTGAATTTAAAACAATGGATGGGTCTTCATTTAAAGCTAAATTATCTAACACATTTAACGATAAAGAAGATGCATTGGCTTTTATTAAAAAAAATATTAATTCAGCTTTTTCGGTAAAATCTCTTGAAAAGAAACCTACAAAAAAAACTGCATCTCCTCCATTTACAACTTCTACTCTTCAACAAGAAGCTTCAAGAAAACTTTATTTTTCTGTTTCTAAAACTATGACAATTGCTCAAAAATTATACGAAGCCGGATTAATTACTTATATGAGAACGGACAGTGTAAATTTATCTAATGATGCTAAACAAAGTGCTAAAAACGAAATTATTAACTCTTTTGGAGAAAGTTATTCTTGTCCTAAAGTATACAAGGGAAAAATAAAGGGAGCGCAAGATGCACACGAAGCCATAAGACCAACTGATTTTTCAAGAAAAAATTTAAGTCTTGAGAGAGATCAGAGTAGATTATATGATTTAATTTGGAAAAGGGCTATCGCATCTCAGATGAGTGATGCAAAATTAGAAAGAACGAATGTAAAAATACAATCTGACAATCACTCTGATTTATTTTCCGCCAATGGTGAAATTATTAAATTTGATGGGTTTTTAAAGGTGTATATAGAAAGTACTGATGAAGAAAATCAAGAAAAGGATGGTTTACTTCCTAATTTATTGATTGACCAAGCTTTATCTAATTCTTATATTAATGCCACTCAAAGGTTTTCAAGACCTCCATATAGATTCACAGAGGCATCCTTAGTTAAAAAATTAGAAGAATTAGGAATTGGAAGACCATCAACTTATGCTCCCACAATTTCTACTATTCAAAATAGAGGTTACATTGAAAAAGGAACGGTTGAAGGAAACAACAGGGATTATTTTCAAATATCTTTAGTTAATAATATGGTTAACGAATCAAGTTTAACTGAGAGACATGGTTCAGACAAAGGTAAGTTAGTTCCAACAGATATTGGAATGATAGTAACAGACTTTTTAGTACAACATTTCAAAAATATTTTAGATTATAATTTTACCGCAAAGGTAGAGCAGAACTTTGATCTTATTGCTGAAGGAAAAAAACAATGGACTTCTATTATGAAATCTTTTTATAAAGATTTTCACCCCGTAGTTGAAGATGTAAAAGAAAATGCAGACAGAGAATCAGGTAAAAGAAGTTTGGGAGTTCATCCAGAAACAAATCGAGAGGTCAGTGTTAGACTTGGTAAATTTGGGCCAATGATTCAAATTGGTAATGTTGAAGATGATGAAAAGCCATTATTTGCTAGTTTAACTCCAGATTTGCAAATTAACTCTGTTACAATTGACCAAGCATTAGATTTATTTAAACTCCCTAAACACTTAGGAGAGTATAAAAATGAAGAAGTAACTGTAAGTAATGGAAGGTTTGGACCCTACATTAAATACGGCTCAGTATTTATATCATTACCTAAAGGGGTAGCGCCTCTATCGGTGTCTCTAGAAGATTCAATTCAATTTATTTTAGAAAAACAAAAGGCAGATGCACCAATTGCAACTTTTGAAGATCTACCAGTTCAAAAAGGAAAAGGTAGATTTGGACCATTTATCAAATGGAATAATATGTTTATAAATGTTAATAAAAAGTATGATTGGGATAATCTTTCACAATCTGATATAATAGAGCTTATTGAAACTAAGATTCAAAAAGATAAAGATAAAATAATTTTTGATTGGTCTTCTGAAAATATCAGAGTGGAAAAGGCAAGATGGGGCAGATTCAATATTGTTTCAGGAAAAACTAAAATTGAACTTCCGAAGACTTTTGAAATTGAAAAATTAACAATTGATGATGCCAAACAAAGAATATCAAAGTTGAAATCAAAAAAAAAGAAAAAATAATTATAGATGCTTAACCAAAACTTTTTAAGCCCAATTGATGATACAGTTATTTCTCATCTTAGCTTGAATTCATCTTTAATTATTGGAAATACTATAGATATTTACACTGCAGATAGTTCTGAATTTCCAGACTATGAATCTGCAGATATAGCTATAATTGGAGTTAATGAATATAGAAATCAAATTAATAATTTAGAAGAAAACCATTCCCTTAACGATATAAGAAGTGTTTTTTATAATTTATATCCTGGCAACTGGAATATTAAGATAGTTGATTTAGGTAATTTGATTTTAGGCAATTCAGTGGCAGATACTTATATGGCTCTTCAAAATATATTAACGGAACTTTTGAAATTAAAAGTTATTCCCATAATCATTGGAGGTAGTCAAGATATAACTTATTCAAATTATAGATCTTATGATTTTTTAGAAAGAACAGTAAATATTGCAAATATTGATTCAAATTTTGATTTGGGTGATTCTTCAAAACCAATTGGAAATAATAATTATCTAGGTAAAATTATTCTTGAAAAACCTCATAATTTATTTAATTATTCAGTTTTAGGTTATCAAACATATTTTAATCCTCAAGAAGAAATTGACCTGATGGATAAATTATACTTCGAGGCCTATAGATTGGGGGATCTTAGTAAGATAAATAATTGTGAGCCTATATTAAGAGATGCTAATATAGTTACATTGGATCTTAAAAGTGTTAGATCTTCAGAACTGGGTTCAAAACAAAAATTTTCCCCAAATGGATTCAGTGGAAAGGAAATTTGTGCTATATCTAGGTATGCTGGAATAAGTAATAAAGTAAGTTCATTTGGAATATATGAATATACTCCATCTTTAGACAATGAGGCTACAGAAATATTAATATCTCAAATTATATGGTATTTTATTGAAGGATTCAATTGTAGGGTAAATGATAATAATTTTAAAAACCATAAAGATTTTCAAAGATTTACAGTATTGATAGAAAAAGAGGAAATTATATTTTTAAAAAGTTTAAAGTCTTTGAGGTGGTGGATAGAAATTCCTTTAATTTCTGGAGCAAATAATAAATTAAAAGAACATTCGTTATTACCCTGTATGCATGAAGATTATCTTAATGCGTGTCAGGGTATTATTCCTGAAAGATGGTATAAAGCTCAGAAGAAAAATATAATTTAATCATTTTTAACAAAAAAATGGGATAGTTATATTTGTATATTATAAATTATATAGATATGTTTACGCTGGATTTTATAGATTTCGTGAAAAAAAATTTTAAATTATGAAGAAGATAATCTTATTGTTACCCTTAGTTGTAATTGCTCTCAGTTGTGGATCTGGAGATAAGGGTGAATTAGTAGGAGTTAAGGGAAAAAAATATTTTTCTGAAAAACCTTATGGCATGGCATTAATTCCTGGTGGATCTTTTATCATGGGTAAATCTGATGATGATTTAGTTGGTAAAAATGATGCACCAACCAGAACAGTTACAGTTAAATCCTTTTATATGGATGAAACTGAAATAACTAATTCCGAATACAGACAGTTTGTTTATTGGGTAAGAGACTCTATAATAAGGACTAAATTAGCAGATGAGGTTGAATATGGTGGAATTGATTTAGAATCAGGAGGTATAGCTGATTTTGCTTACAAAGATTCTGACACATCAAATTTAAATGTTTATCAAAAATACATGAAAGAGATGTATGATAAAAGATCTTTGAATTGGGACACTGATTTAATTTTCGATCGAAATGATTATCCTGATATATCTTACTTAGAGGTAATGGAAGGTATGTATATTGATGAACAAGAAGTATTTAACAACGTAAGAACATGGGACGTAGATCAGTTTATTTTTAAATCAAAAAAAAATAATATAACTCAATATATTCAAAGAGAAAAGGAATTAATAAACGAAAATAAAGACATCTTAACAGATGATATAATTAAAGAATTAAAGATTAATAACGAGTATAGAGAATATTTGGAGGATTTAGGTTTGGATAGAAAAGATTTTATTAAAGAATATGATATTCAAGTTTATCCAGACACAACTGTATGGATAAAAGATTTTAAATATTCATATAATGAGCCAATGCACAATGATTATTTTTGGCATGATGCTTACAATGATTATCCAGTTGTTGGAATTACTTGGGAACAAGCTAATGCATTTTGTGAATGGAGAACAAAACATAAAAATTCTTTTCAAAAATCTAAAAATAAAAATCTAGTTCCTAATTTTAGATTACCAACTGAAGCTGAGTGGGAATATGCTGCCAGAGGTGGTATTCAAGGGGCTTCCTATCCATGGGGTGGCCCATACACAAAAGATGACAGAGGTACATTTCTAGCTAACTTTAAACCAATGAGAGGAAATTATATAGTAGATTGTGCTCTTTACACAGTTGAGGCTGAATCTTATGAAGCTAATGATTTTGGCCTTTATAATATGGCAGGAAACGTCGCTGAGTGGGTAGATTCATCCTATGAGACAGACGCATACGACTATAATTCTACTATGAATCCAAATGTTAGTAATGATTTAAATAAAAGAAAAATTACTCGTGGTGGATCTTGGAAAGATGTAAAATATTACCTTCAGGTTAGTTCACGTGATTATGAATATGAAGATGTAGCTAGGAGTTATATTGGATTCAGAACAGTTCATGACTATTTAGGATCTGATATTGAGGCAGATAATTCTCAAACAAATCAATCCAGATTAAAAAAATAAATAACAATAATAATAAAAATTAAATTATGGCAATTAATAAAAAAACAATGAATATGGCTTATGGTCTTGGTGCGGCAATAGTAATTATTGGTGCGTTGATGAAGATTACTCATTTTAGTTATGGTCCATTAACTGGTAATCTTATGTTAACAATAGGTCTTGTGACTGAAGCATTAATTTTTGCTCTTTCTGCTTTTGACCCTGCTTTAGCTAAAGAAGATTTAGATTGGACTAAAGTATATCCAGAATTAAAAGACGAAACAAGTTCAACATCTAGTACCAAAGAATCTCCTCAGGGAATGCTTTCTAAAAAATTAGATACAATGTTGAAAGAAGCTAAGTTAGATTCATCTACTATTACAAGCCTTACAAAAAGTATTAAAGATTTTGAATCATCTGCTAAATCAGGAGCTGATAGTGCTGAAAATCTTGCTAAAATAAATAAACAATTTGCCGATAATGCAAATAAACTACAGGAGCAGATGGGAGCTTTAGCATCAAATCTAGAATCTCTTAATAGTGTTTACGGAGGAGTTCTTAACGCAATGAATAAAAAATAAATTTTATTATAATTTTTTAAAAAACTAATTATGGCAAGTGGAAATGAGTCTCCAAGACAAAAAATGATTAACCTTATGTATCTAATATTTATTGCAATGCTTGCATTAAATATGTCAAAGGAAGTTCTCTCTGCATTTGGTGTTATAAATGAAGAGATTACATTAAAAAGTCAAAACACTAGGCAAACATCGAAGATATTTTTAGAAGAGTTAAAAAGAAAAGCTAATAATCCTGAAACTGGCCTACAGTTTAAAGAGGTTTATGAATTAGTTGATAGCTTGTACAACATGGGTAAAAAGCTTGATGAAACAATTGCCTCAATAAAGCCTCCTATCAAAAATAAATTAGATAAAATTGATTTTGACAATGATGGTTCTCAGACAGACTCTATAGGAGACTATGAAAAAATGGATGAAACCAAAGTAGTTGATTTATTGTTTTTTAAAGGAGAGGGTTTTACAGAAACTGGTCAACTTTATTTAGATGCAATTAATGAATTTAGAACTAATGCTGTAACTTTACTTGCAAATAAAGATGCTGAATTATTAGCTAGAGGCAAAGAAGAACTTTATGGAGACATAATGAGATCTATTCAAGAGAAGTTTGATACCTCTGATAAAAAGAAAAGTAAAAATAAAACACAATCATGGCTTCATTATAATTATGAAGGATTTCCATTAATAACCTCTGTAACTAAAATGTCATTATTGCAAGATGATATACAAAAAGTTTTATTTAATGTATTGACATTAGCTAATAATGATAAATTATTAGAAACTAGTGGTACTAACACCCTTCGAGCAGTAGTTATTCCAGGTTACTATAATGATGATGATGTATGGGTTAGTACTTCAGGAACAGTTTTTAAAAATGAAAATTTCACCGGAAAAGTTATTCTTGCTAAATATGATTCTACTCTTGCACCAAATCAAATAAAAATTCCTGATTATTATGAAGGTTCTGGAACTCAGGCAATAGCAGATAATAAATTAAGAGGAGGTGAAGTAATATTAGATATTCCATCTAATAATGAAGGCCCTCAAAACATTAATGGTGAGCTTTTATTTGAAATTCAAAGAGGTTTATCTACCAGTATTGATACAATCTCATTAGATTATACTTACAACGTCACCGAAAAACCAACATCACCTAATATTGCTAATGTTAAAATGAATGTTGTTTATGAAGCAATTCTTAACGAAATGCAAATTAGTATTCCGACTATCAGAGATGAAGATCTCATTGTAGAAGCAAATGGAGTTAAATTAAAAAGAAGAGTGGACAAAGTTAAAGGGCCACTTTATCAACTATTTTCCCCTAGACAATCTAAAGGTAAAAAAGGAGTAATAACAATTAATGTAAGTGTTAAAGAAAACGACTCTTACAGTGATTTAGGGCCTTTTACAAAAGATTTTAGAATTAAAAAATTAGGCGAACCAGAGGTTATCTTTAATAGTGATCCAACTAAAACTTCGTGGAATAGATCAGCGTTAAGATCTAGGCCAATTAGTCATAAATTTGCAGATTCAGATATTGATTTACCACTTCGTGTCGTTTCATTTGATGTGCAAATTGGTAATAATAGACCGATTACAATTCAAGGTAACAGTTTAAATAATTCAACACAAGCAAAGACTTTACTTCAAAGAGCAGGTAGAAATTCCTATGTAGTTTTTACAAATGTTAGATCAGTTGGTGTTTCAAACGCATCCTTTTCTAGAACTACAAAAAAAGCCTTAGCATTAAAAATACAAGATTAATATTCATATAATGGAAAATAAAATTAAATATCTTTCACTAGTTCTGTTTTTAGGTTTTTTTACTTTTGAAATCCATTCACAAAGTAATTTATTAAATGCAGAAAACCCTGAGGATATTGGCTATAAAAAAGGAGTTGATATTGGAGAAGAATATCTAGAATATGGATATGTTGATGATAGAGATATACTTTTTTCAAAAATGGTTTGGGAAACAATAGATCTTAATCAAAAAGTTAATTTTCCATATTTATACCCTACTGATTTAACTGCAATTGGAGATGAAAGAAGACCACTCTTATATTTTATAAGAGAAGCAATAGGACATGAATTAACAAATGATATGATATTTGATGATTCAAATTTTAATCAAACTAAATCAAGTGTAGATATTGAAAATTTATGGAGGATGAAAAAACCTCTATTAGAGGGTGAAATATCGTTAGAAAATATTGCAGTTTTTATCGAAGATCAATTATTAGATAACAAAAAAATTGAAGGAGAATCAATTTTCCCATATACATATAATCAATCCGATTCACCAGTTGGAACAGGAGTATTTACTTATGAAGACTTTAAAGGATTATATAATGATTATTATAACCCGGGCGAACAATCTTTTTTAGATAGAAATGGAAATGTCTTGGATGAAGATGAACAAGAAGCATTTTTACAAATTGCCTCTAACATTACACAAGAATTATGGGTTGAAGATGTTCATTTTGAATGGATTAATTTCAAGTATGAAGATTTAATGTATTGGAGAATTAAAGGATTATGGTATTTCGATAAAATACAGAGTGAACTAAAGTATAGATTAATTGGAATTGCACCTGTAGCTAAACCTTTAGGATCTTCTAATAATGATTCTTTAAATACTAATAATCAGACTGGAAATCAACCATGTCTAGATGCTGATGGTTATGATATCGATTGTAATGATCCCTTAGCTGTTACTAATCCAAATTTAGGTAGTGTTTCATCAACAACCAATAATGAATTGGAATCTATGCAAAATGAGCCTCAAGAATTATTTTGGTTATATTATCCACATTTAAGAGATATTTTGACAAATAAAAGAGATAGATTAGCAGAAGATGGTAAAAAATCCAGAGTCCCTGTTGTGTTTAGTGAAAAAAACAGTTCTGTTAGAAAATCATTTGACGAACTTCTTAATTCAAGAAGATTTAATTCCTTTATTTACAAAGAAGAAAACGTTTACGAGGATAGAGATCTTTATAAAGTATTTCCAAATAATTCATACATGAGACTCTTAGAGTCTGAGAGAATAAAAGAAAAAATAAGAAATCTTGAACATGACTTATGGAGTTGGTAATCTCTACATTAAATAAAAAAACGCTTATGTTTTCATAAGCGTTTTTTTTTATTCTACAAGATCTTTAAAAGTAAATTAAATTCATAATATAATTCAATGTTAAATATTCATAAAGCATCAATTTTATTTCAAGGTGAAGCTCTTTTTGATAATATAACTTTTAGATTAGGGATTGGAGATCGAATTGGTTTAGTTGGTAAAAATGGTGCCGGAAAATCTACATTATTAAAAATTATTTCTGGAGACTTGGAGACTTCTTCTGGTCAAATTGCAAAAGAGAAAGATATTGGTATTGGATTTTTAAGACAGGACATAGATTTTGAATATGGAAGAACAGTTTTAGAAGAATCTTACTTAGCTTTTACAAAAATTAAGGAAATAGAAGTAAAAATTAGTTTAATTAATGATCAATTAGCTGAACGAACTGATTATGAATCTAATCAATATAGCCAGTTAATTGTAGATCTCAATGACTTACAACATGAATATGAAATTATTGGTGGTTATAGTTATCAAGGTCAAACTGAAAAGATATTACAAGGATTAGGCTTTGAAAGATCTGACCTCACAAAACTAACTGATACTTTTTCTGGTGGATGGAGAATGAGAATTGAGCTTGCAAAACTTCTATTACAAAATAATGATATATTACTTTTAGATGAACCAACAAATCATTTGGATATTGACGCAATTATTTGGTTAGAAAACTTTTTAAAGAATTATTCAGGCGCTATAGTTATTGTTTCTCATGATAAGATGTTCCTAGATAATGTTACTAATAGAACTATAGAAATTTCTCTAGGTAAAATTTATGATTACCCCAAACCTTATACACAATATCTGGTATTACGAAATGAAATTCGAGTACAACAGCTGGCTTCTCAAAAAAATCAAGCTAAGCAGATAGCACAAACCGAAAAGTTAATTGAAAAATTTAGAGCCAAAGCTTCAAAAGCTTCAATGGCTCAATCATTAATAAAAAAATTAGATAAGGTAGAAAGAATTGAAGTTGATCAAGATGATAATAGTGTAATGAAACTTAATTTTCCAGTTTCTATTACACCTGGTAAAGTAGTTGTAGAAGCTACTAGTATTTCCAAGAATTATGGTGAATTGAATGTTCTTAAAAACATTAATTTATTAGTTGAAAGAAATTCTAAGATAGCTTTTGTTGGTCAAAATGGACAAGGTAAGTCTACACTAGCTAAAATCATTGTTGGGGATATAAAATCAGATGGATTATTAAAGTTAGGCCATAACGTTCAAGTTGGTTATTTTGCCCAAAATCAAGCTGAATATTTAGATGGTACAAAAACAGTTTTAGATACGATGATTGATGCTGCAAATGAATCTAATAGAAGCAAGGTAAGAGATATTCTAGGGTCATTTCTTTTTCAAGGTGAAGATGTAGATAAGTTTGTTAGAGTTTTATCTGGAGGTGAGAGAAACAGATTAGCATTAGCTAAATTATTACTTCAGCCATTTAATGTTTTAGTAATGGATGAGCCTACCAATCATTTAGATATAAAATCTAAAAATGTATTAAAAGAAGCATTAAGTAAGTTTGAGGGAACATTAATATTAGTATCACATGACAGAGATTTTTTACAAGGTATCATTGGTAAAGTATATGAGTTTAAAGATAAAAAATTGAAAGAATATCTTGGAGATATAGATTATTATCTTGAAGAAAAAAAACTTGAAAACCTAAGACATATAGAGCTAAAAAGCAAGGATAAAAAACCAAGAAAATCTATTGATAATAAACTCTCATATGACTTTCAAAAGAAACTAAAATCTTTAAAAAATAAACTCTCTAAAATTGAATCTTTTATCGATAATCTTGAGTTTGAAATTAAAGATTTAGATCATCAACTTGAATTAGACTATGATTCTCTAACAAAAGATCAAGATTTTTTTAATAATTATCAATTAAAAAAGGAGAAATTAAAAGAATTAATGTTTGAATGGGAAAATGTTCAAAATGAAATTATTAATATTTCAGATTAATAAAAGATATTTGACTTGTTTAATTTAAAAAGGATTGTATATTTGTAGACCGATATCGCGGGATAGAGCAGTGGTAGCTCGTCGGGCTCATAACCCGAAGGTCACAGGTTCGAGTCCTGTTCCCGCTACTAAAACAATAAAACGGTTATACTATTATAGTGTAACCGTTTTTTTATATTTGAGCATGTCAAAAAGAATTTTTTATCCTCTATTTTTGTTATTAATTCCTTTAATTGGAATGACTATC
>Ga0213862_10000032_pt1 | contig 48911 bp, 63 predicted proteins | sample PICome_7_FD_160092 | JGI IMG/M metagenome (GOLD analysis project Ga0213862, IMG submission 160092) | Coastal seawater microbial communities near Pivers Island, North Carolina, United States - PICO266 | ecosystem: Environmental > Aquatic > Marine > Coastal | place: USA: North Carolina... | reverse complement strand
TGAACCTTAATGACCAAGATGGCTATGCACAACTTAGAATTGTAGATTCTAATAATAGCGATACGAAATGGAATACAAACGACCGTATGGGTAGTGCAGCATATTATCAAGCCACGACTGTGTGGTTAGACTATCCCTACTTTCACATAAACACCGCCGGAACAACAAACGCAATGCGATTGCAGTTTCAAGCGCAAATACAAAGCGGTGGAACGCTAACTAATCAATGGTCAAATGCTGATGACAGGATAATTATGGCTATGGAGATTGCCCAATGAATGTAACAGACGCACTAACTGAACTAGGCATCACCGAATGGGTACTTCGTGGTGAGCCAACTACGGAGGCTCAGTTTAATCAGATGTTCCGTAAGGTTACTGGTGCTGACTCTAATGGTAGTGCTATTGAATCATCCACACCAAGCGACTTTGGTGTAACTTGGTCACAGGTGTCAGCTAAGAAAACGGAACTTGTTAATGCAGAGCCTATGCGTTTGCTCCGCGCAGAACGTGACCGATTAATTGCAGAAACGGATTGGTGGGCATCATCAGACCTAACCATGACATCTGCCCAGACAACATACCGCCAAGCCCTACGAGACATCACAGACAGTGCCACATCACTAGATGATGTCACTTGGCCTACGAAACCATAAGGAAGAACGATGCCATACATAGGTAAATCCCCATCAGTAGGAGTTCGCAATCGTTTTGTATATCAGGCGACAGCAGGACAGACTAGCTTTAGTGGCAGTGACCAAGATGCAAAGGTACTGACCTATCAGGATAGCCTGTACATGGACGTGTATCAGAATGGTGTCCTACTCAAACCCGGTACAGACTATACAGCCACGACAGGTACAACAATGGTACTGGTCACAGGGGCATCCCTCAATGACGTAGTTGAGATGATTATCTATGACACATTCTCTGTAGCCAACAGCTACACCAAAGCAGAGGCTGACACACGCTATCCATTCAAGGGCAATGACAGCATCATCCGTTTGAATGGGCAGACCATCACAGCAGACATCACGATTGACAGCGATGAGAATGGCGTATCGGCTGGCCCTATCACACAGGACAATGCCACCGTCACTGTTAACGGATATTGGAGTATCGTATGACCAGTCAGTTAAATGTAGATACCATTGTAGATAAGGCTGGCTCTGGCGGTACAAATGTCAAGGTGGCTAATACATCTACCTATGTGTCAGATGGTGGTAATGCTTCGCAAGATATAATCCCATGTCTTTTAAAAGCGAGAAGTAATACAAATAGTGCTGGTACTGATTTTTATGAAAGATTTAATATTGCATCTTTAACTGATGTGGGTACAGGACAACAAACGCATAACTTTACTAATCCATTTACTGCAAGTGTTTTCACACCAGTTGCGTCAATGCGTAGTGTAGGCACTACCTCTTCTTTCTGTGATTGGGCTGGAGCTACTGGGGTAACTACTTATAGCTATAATGGTAGCGCATATGTAGATAACTTTATGCAAGTACTAGTAGCAGGAGACCTCGCATAATGGCTAGTTTACTTAAAGTAGATGCACTAACAGGTGTAACCACCGCTGGCTCTATTAGCGTTACTGGCGAAGGCAACTCAACCACAACTAATCTTCAGCAGGGGTTGTGTAAGGTATGGTCACGTTTTAATGGTTCTAGTTTTGCTGGTGTTGACAGCTTCAATCAAGCAAGTGTCGCAGATGATGGAACAGGTCAGTATACGGTAAATATGACCAACCCATACTCCGCAAATGAAGGGTCTCACACAACTTGTTCGGGTGCTTATCACGCCAATAACAGGGGTGGTGGTTCAGCTTCTACTGTATTAATTGGAACTTACAACTCCTCACACTCCGCTGCGGATGAAAGCAGAGTTTTTGTTCTTTCACACGGAGACCTAGCATAATGGCAAGCGAACTTAGAGTAAACACCCTGAAGGATGCCGCTGGGAACAACAGCGTGGGTATGGAGTATGTTGCAGAGGGTACAGCAAAGGCGCACGTTAGATTTAATGGCAGTGGAACAGTTGCAATTTCTGGATACTCACTAAACGTGTCATCAGTTACGGATTTGGGTACAGGAAATTATGAACCAATTTTGACAAACGCACTAGCGGCAAATCAAGGTATGCATATGAGAAGTAGCAACAGTTACCAATGCTGGGATAGCAATTCTGGTGCTGCGAATAAAATGCCAATAAATACGTCAAATGCATCTGGAACTTTAGGTGACACTGGACGATGTTACTGTTCAGTACATGGAGACCTCGCATGAGTAAAGCAGCAGAATTAGCCGCGCTGATTGGTTCAGGTCAGGCGCAGGGTAATAAGAATTTTATAATCAATGGCGATATGCAAGTGTCACAGAGAGCCACAGGTGCTACGGCTGTTGGTTCAGGATATTACACAATCGACCGATTTAAGACACATAAAAGTAACGATGGGGCTTTTACCATTGAGCAGTCAACAGATAATCCTTTTGGAACAGGCAACTCGCTGAAAATGGCAGTAACTACAGCAGATACAAGTGTTGCTGCGGGACAGTATCTTTTCTTGTCTCAAAGTATAGAGGCACAAAATTTACAGTCTTTATTATACGGAACATCTTCTGCTAAAACTGTTACATTGTCGTTTTGGGTAAAGTCTAATAAAACTGGGACATATGTAATAACTCTATATAAGAGTGATAATACAATCTCTGTAATTCCTGTTGAGTACACAATTGACAGTGCTAACACTTGGGAAAAGAAAACAATTACAGTAACCCCTACTGCTGGGGGAACATCACTGATTACTGCATCAGGAGGGGCAATAGACAACAACAACGCGGAAGGTATGATGGTTATATTTGGGCTTGCTTGGGGTTCAACTTACGCTGGTGGAACAAATAATACTTGGTCTTCTAATTCAAATCATTACAGTACATCTAATCAAGTAAACTGGATGGATAGCACAAGTAATAACTTTTACTTATCCCAAGTCCAGCTTGAAATCGGAGATGTAGCCACGCCGTTTGAACATGAGAACTTTGGAACTACGTTAGAAAAATGCAGAAGGTACTTTCAGTCCGATTCTTGTCATCTAGGTTACAATCTTGGTTCTGGAAATTACGCTGTTGCAAGTTCTGGTACAGTGCAGTTTACACCTAAAATGAGAGCCACGCCAACAGTATCAGGAACTCTTAGTGCGCAAAGTGGAAATGGCGGTACACTTGCTTTAGCCACTACAAGTTCAAACAATGTACACATTTATAATAGTGCTAATAACTGGTCTGCTAGTCAGGGAATTTTTGTAAATGATTTTAAAGCAGATGCGGAGTTATAAAATGGTTATTATTAATGCAAAGTATTTTCAAGGAATAATTATTGATAAGGATGATGGTTCTGTATCTGCTGACGGAATTAATGAAGGAGTTGTAGCCACCATTGATGGCACTGAAATGATTGTACCCCTAGACCCAGCCAACCGCCACTACGCAGAAATCCTGCGCCAAGTAGCTGCTGGAACCTTAACCATAGCAGATGCTGACTGATGGACTTAGTGCATATCATAGACACCCTAATCGGTATAGTAGTCATGGGCGGTGCTTGGTTTCTTGCTGGCATAGCTAAAGAGATTAAGCGCATGGATATATTAATGAATAGAACACGTGAAGAGTATGTGACACGTACTGAAGTGCGAGAAGACATGAGCCGTGTTATGGAAGCATTACATCGTGTAGAAGACAAGTTAGACCGTGTATTAAGTAGGGATTAGTAGATGGTTGATTCACCTCCTCGCCATATCGACATTAAAGGTCAAGACCATCTGCTTGCTTACATTACACCTGCTGAAGGTGAGTTGCTAAAGGCGTATGGCGGTTCAGGTGAGCCGGGTCCAATGGGCATTCCTTCTTTTGAAGGTGACGCCATGCCCGAAGGCAATATCATGACTAGGGGCGGAAATCAATATTATTCATATCAAAATTGGGGCATGGAAGGTGCGGATGACGCTTCGAATTATATAGTTCGAGTAGGCTCTCCTCAAGATACTGCTGCAAATAGAGCCCTAGCAGCACAAACCGACCCTAATTGGAATCAAGGAACAGGAGCAATCGTATCTCAAACCCAACCTTATGTTCCTGTTAGCTACTCACAGCAATCTTTTCAGCCAACATCAAATACGGGTGGCACAGGCAGTACAAGTACAGGCAGTACAAGTACAGGAAGTACAGGCAGTACGAGTAATCCAGTAGGAGTTCCAGAAATGACAATACCAAATGTAGGCACTGGAGCAAATCCTAGAGCTGTTGATGAATATATGGGTGAGCAATCAGTTAACCCTTTGATGCCTCAACAGGGTTTGTATTTACCAGAAACTCAAACTATAGGTACTGATGAATTAGTTGCCGGTACTTCCGGACAAGTAACAGGGCAAGTTGCTCCTGCAACAACTGCGGCCAGTGCTACACAAGCTGTTGGACCCGCAGCCACAGCCGCACAACAATATGCCGCCGCAACAATGGGAAATGCTCCCCAAGTAAATACTGCACAGGGCACAGTATCTACTGATGCACAAGTTCAGGCACAGCAAGGAGCCCTAACTCAGCAAGCTCAAGGAGCTCAAGGGCAAATTGCTGGTAATATCAATCCTTTAACAGGGCGCACCGTAACAGCCCCAGAACAAGCACAAGCAGCTACAGCTAATACAGCATTTTTAACCCCGTATCAAGCGGCACAATCTGGTTTTGTAAGTACCGCGCAAGGCGCGACTATGCAAGTAACGCCGAACATGACTGTAGAAGGGCAATTAGCTAGGTTATCTACACAGTTTGCGGGTGGTCAAGTCCCTTCATGGGCGGCAGGTGCGATACGTAACGCTGATGCTACCATGGCAGCTCGCGGACTTTCTGCATCGTCTATGGCAGGTGCCGCAATTACACAAGCGGCTATGGAAGCGGCGCTTCCTATTGCTACACAAGATTCTCAGACATATTTTAAAACTGCAGCGCAGATTATGTCTAACGAACAGCAGGCTATGCTTGCTAATACACAGAATAATATGAATGTTGACTTAGCTAATACGTCAAATCGCCAACAAATGGCCTTGGCTAAAATGCAAGTTAATGCGTCTTTGGCAGGACAAGAACTCAGCAACCAACAGCAGACTAACATCCTCAACGCTGAAAGATTTGCCGAAGCAGCAAATATGACGTTTACACAAGAACAACAACGCGTATTTGCTAATTCTAAGATGGTGGAAACACTTAATCTTAGTAATCTGTCTAACACACAGGCCGCAGCTTTGGCTAACGCGGCAACTATGGCACAGATGGACATGGCGAATCTTAATACTCGCCAACAAGCGGCTGTGCAAAATGCACAAAGCTTTATGCAGATGGACATGGCTAATATGTCTAATGCACAACAGTCAGCAGTAATAAATCAACAAGCGCAACAACAAGCTATGCTATCTGACCAAGCTGCCCAAAATGCAGCACAACAATTTAATGCAACGAGTGCAAACCAAACTAACCAGTTTTTTGCTAATCTTACGCAAGATATTAATAAGTACAATGCCGCAGCAGCTAGCGCCTCTTCACAATTTAATGCTGGGCAAAGCAACGCTATGCAACAATTTACTGCAACAATGCAGAATCAAAGAGAACAATTTAATGCACAAAATGCTTTAGCTATTGAGCAAAGTAATGTACAATGGCGTCGTGAAGTTAATACTGCAAATACAGCACAACAAAATGCGGCTAACCAAGTTAATGCTGCTAATTACTTAGCAATTTCAAACACAGCACTAAATAATGTATGGCAACAGTTCCGTGATGAAGCTGATTATGCATATTCATCTGCTGAAAATGCACATGACCGTGCTTTTAATATGGCTATGGCAGTTCTAGAAGCTGATGTAAATAGAGAAAATCAAGATAAATATCTAGACCAAAGCACCGCATCATCTATTGGTAGTTTTCTGACTACAATTGGAGCATCATACATCGGTGCAAAATACGGATAATAGGAGTTACTGATGAGTTTTTGGGCAACATTTGGCGCTAATTTAGCAATGAATTTACTTGGTGGTAGTGGAAAAAGCGGCGCTAGAGCGCAAGCTACACCAGCACAACAAACACCGCAGCTAAACCTGGGTGGCTACAAACGTGCTGTTGGGCGTCGTGGTTCACAGGCCAGTCAATCTCGTGCAGCTCCAGTTACTATGGCATCAACTCCTGGTGCGGATTCTATTCTGAAGTCAACATTAGCACGAATGTTGCGACAAAACAAAGAAAAAGTTAAAGAAGCTAAAATTACAAAGGCATAAATATGATTGAAATACCCGAAAACCTCACTATGCCTTCTGGAACGGAACGCTCTCGTTTTGACGTTGCTATTCCGGGGCAATCATTGACGAAAGAACCCAAGGCTTATCCATGGGAAAGCCCTGCTATGTTCACGACTAATGATGAAGTCATGGATTATTACTTTGATAAATTTGATAATGAAGACACACTGTTTGGGCTATTTGCCATGCTGGAGTCCGGTATTCCCGTAACAACTATTGTTACATCAATGATTATGCATGGTTTCTCAGAGGGTTTGTACACACCAGACCTAGGTATTCTAGTTGGTGAAGAGCTGGGTATGCTCATTATGGCTATCGCTGAAGAAGCAGAGATTGATTACAAAGTTGGTGAAAAGACTGGTGTTAGTGATTCTATTAGGAACGCAGTGGAATTAAAAGAATCAATTAAAGCGCGAGATGCTACATTCATGCCAGAAGTCGAAGAAAAGATTGAAGAGATTAAAGCTGAACGCTCCGGTGGTCTTATGGCTCCTCCGAAGGTTGAAGAAGAAGTTGTGGAGGAAATTGTATAATGGCATTTCTTGGTGGATTGATGCGGGGCACATCAGGTGCTTTTCTACGTGGTAGCTTGGATACTGCTACTGATATTATACAGGCTAATGCTGTTCGTGACGAAGAAGGGATTCAATCACGAGTTCAGGGTTTTGGCGCTAAAAAGAAGGCATACGATGACGGTATAAATGCTTATAATGCTGAAAGTAAAAAAATTGACAACATTGCACAGGCATTATCTGTACAGGATGATGAATTTATACAAAACGCTAGCCAAGATGAACTAAATAGCATAGCGCGTAGCCTTATTAATTTATCAGGCGGCAAAGACCCTATTGATTTTTATTTAAATAATAGAGATAAACTCTCTATTAAGCCGTTGAAGTCCACTGCACAGACTGTCGTGGAAACTCCAGATATGGCACAAACTGAAGCTGCATTAGCTGCGGCGGAAGCACCTGTAAAACCTGATGCTGGCTTTGATTCTTTTATGGGTCGTTTATTTGGTGGCGCTAATGAAGAAGAAATTGAGCAAAGAGCTGCAAAAAGGCTGGGTATGTCAATTGAACAGTATCGTAAAGTTATTGCTGGTACAATGCCTACACGTGCAGACCCAACAGCAGCTTTAGCTATTGCTCCGACAGATAAATACAAAGAAGTAGTTGATGCTAAACAAAGTAGCGTTCTAAATGTAATAACTAAGCCTGATTTTCTACGTATGGAAAACATACAAATGCCAGATGGTACAACCGTTACAGGTCGTGAGTTGGCTGCAAAAGTTATGAAAGATTACGAAACGTTCTCTGTAGACGGTACCGGTGGTGCTGAAGTATCTCAGTTACAAAACTTTGCTCTAACCACAATGATGCCCCCTGACTTAAAGGGTTTCTTTCAGGAGGTACATGGGACTAGCATCTCAGCTATTTCAGCAGGTATTTCTGATGATAAGCTGTCGCAGGGTACACGTGACCAGCTATCAACAATATCAACAGAACTTACTAAGCATATGTATGACGCGGCTACCGTTCCAGGGTATGCGGCTAAAGAGGGCGTTGCAGATACTGTAAATAGCCTAGTTATTAAAGGTAGGAAACTGCTGGGTGCAGGGACAGTAACTGATACACGCTATGGTCATATATCAAAGCTAGTTGAAGAAACTGTTAAACATGCTAGAGAGCATTCTGATAAATATACTTCAGACCAGCTAGAACTAATTTTTGCTATGCCACAACAGCTAGCAATAGCTACAAAAACCAAAGACGATACTATTTTCAATGCTATTGAAAACTCCTTGACCACTGACTTCATTCCTAAAGTACCAGAAGCTGGTGCAGATAAAATGAGCGTGTTCCAAGAAAAGGTTGAATCAATAGTTGCGGAAAGTATGCGAGTAGACCCAAGTCAGAATGAAGATGAAGTCAGGTCTAGAGCTGGGTCATTTGTTGCAGCTGGTGGATTAACAACCCAAGATGGTATAGCAATGGTTCCCATGGTGGGGCCAAATGGCACAGTTACTTTACAACGTGCACCAATTGTCTCATCTGGTGGTTTTGTAGAACCCCGTCCTAAAACTAAAGCACTTAACATTACAAAAATCGGTACTAATAATGCACGTTCTATGGATATCGGTAATGCAATACAACTTACCGCAAGAAATCCAAATGGATTTAACATTGTGGGCGACATCATTATGCGTACACAAGATACTGTAGATATTGCTAATTCTGTGCTTGGAACAACAATCCCAGGGTTTGAAACTGAAACACAAGAAATTACACAGATGCGTCAAGCTACAATTCCTTTGATTTCTACAGCAAAAGACCAGTTGTTTGAAGACCCAAGGCTATCTGACCAAGACTTGAAAATTGTGCTAGATTACGTTGCTGTAATTAATGACTCTGGAATTGGTTCAACTCGTGCTACACAAGCATTGATTGGATTACAAGAAGCAATGGCTATGGATACAGCCATGAGAATGTATCAAAATAATCCATCACTGACAATCATGGAAGCGCGTGACGATGGCTCTATAAAAATTACAGATGATTCTGGTAAGCTACTTGAAAATAACATATCTGTAGAGATTATGAAAAATATAGCACAGTCACATGGTGTAAAGCTTCTCAATAAGAATGAGTATGAAGCATTGCCTGTAGCACAGCGTGGTCGATACGAGGAACAGATATTCCGTGTACAGCAGATGACACAGAGGGCTATGCAGCGTGTGAATTCCTTCCGTGATTTAAATGGTGACACAGAAGCTTATAGAGAAGCATATTCTAATTCTTCTAATCTTGCACGTATTCCAGGCGTAACAAATGCATCAGCACTTGCAGATGAATTAGAAGCTGCAAAGATTAGACAAGCAAACAGAAATTCATAAGGAATAATATGGCCAACACAGCATCACAATCTGTAGCAGGGATGTATGGTTCAACACCTTTACCTGCACAAGCAAGTGCACCCGTAGACCAAGATGACGAAGTAGTGCTTCCCGGCCCTATTGAAGTATATCCAGGGGTTATGTTTGACCCTAAAAAGGCAGATGAATTACCGAAGGAAAAAACATTCTTTGGTCTTTTTGATACGCCATCTTCAGAAGCTTTTTCAGAAACAACACCAGAAGCTTTAGCGCAGTCGGAACAACTGTTTGAAGCAGCTCGCATGGACAGGCTCACACCAAAAGCACAGGAATACGGTGTAAGTGTTGACCCTAGAGGTGCGGAGGTATCTAACCTAATTAGTGCCGCCGGTGCACAAAAGGAACTTTACTTAGCTGATACTGATGAACAGTATTTTAACGCTATGGAAAAAACCTTTGGTAAGGGCAACGTACGCATGATTAAGGACGATGGTCCTAATCTTAGTATGTTTGCACCACGTAATTACGTATCAATTAAGCGTGATGATGGCACATATACCGACTTTGCTCCTGCTACTGTTGGGGCTGAGGCTATGGTGGAACGCTACGCACCAGGTGTACTTGCTGAAACAGGGGCTTCTTTAGCTATCGTTCCTGCCGCTTTTGCTACTAGCGCGGCTACAGCTGCCGTAAGTGGTCCTCTTGCTGTCGTTACTGCTCCAATAATGTTTGGGTATACACTGTACGTTGGTGGAAAATCTGTAGAAGCTGGTAGGCAATACCTACAAGATGAACTTGGGTTAAACAAAGAAGAAGCCCTGCAGTTTTCTGGAACATTAGATTTAATTAAAGAACTAACTGTTCCAGAGGTATTTCAAGAAGGTGAAGCTACCGAAGCTGAAAAACAACGTGAAATTGCCGGCGCCTTAGAAACTGCTTTTGCCCTAATTCCTGGTCTAAAAGACAAAATGAAACTAGCCATAGGTAGTGTGCGTTCTAAAGGACAAATCAAACCTACAACTTATGAATCCGCAGTTAGAGCACAAGAAACAGTAGCAGAAACAGCCGCTGGTGGCGCCATGGATATTGGCATTCCACTAGAAAACTTGATGCTACAGCAGGTTGTGCCTAGCAGATTAATCGGTCGTGTATCAAGTTTAGCAGAACAGACATCCCTAATTATTCCCCTTAAAACACAAGAACAGATGCAGTCTGTTGTGGCGTATCTTAAAAAATACGGTGACGATGTAGGTGAAGGAGACTTTAAAAAGTTCCAACAAGACGTAGCAGGTATCGGACAAACACTAAAATCTGTACAGGATGCACCAGTGGGTGAGCGACCAGACTTAACTACCATAGGTGAAAACCTAGGTTCTTTAGAAGACTTGTTTCTACGGCTTCGTGCTGTTGAGGCTCGTGGGTTATACTCAGATGTCTTTGATAAAGTAAAGAACTCGTCATACAACTTAGATGATATACGTGCGTTTCTGCCAGAAAACACTACAACTATTATCCCCGTAACACCAGCGGATGCAACTAGACTTGATAAAACAACGATAGCTGCAGATTTGCCGCCAGAAGTACGTGGTGAACGGCTTATGAGTAATCTCATGGATAGCCTTATTACTATGGGTAAAGTACAAAAAGACGGCACTCGTCAGATTAATCCATCACAAATTAGGGCAGCTGTAAAACAATTTGCGGAAGATAACCCAGGGTTTAACTTTGATGCTAAATCTGTAGACAGCCCAGCTAAAATACTACAGTTATATGCATCTCGTTACGGTGAGCTGGCACGTGACACATTTGGCACTGCAGGCACAGCAACTAATCCAAAGCTATTTGGGCAGGCTATGGAAATGCGTAATGCACTTCTTGACTTAATTGGTAAACCTGTAAAACCAATTGATGGAGTAGCAGACAACCTAGCAAAAGCAAATGATTTCTATAAAGAAACTTTTGAGTTAACAGGCACTGGGCTTCAGACACAAGCTCGTATAGGCCGTAGAAGTACAGAAACACCTGAACCTGCTACATTAGCAGAACAGCTAACAACAGTTCCAGGTGGGGGTGGTCGTGCTTTACCAGCAACCGTAACTATGGAAAACATTAATGCACAGGAAGCATACGTACGCCAAAATATAGATAGGATTGACCCATCTAAAACTGGGCCGGAAGTTATAGGTGCTGCCACTGACCTAAAGAATTCTTTTGCTAGCGTATTGAGTAGCAAGCTATCACGTATGATGCCTACTGATTTGTCGGATGTTACTGGTGCAACTGATGTAACTAACTTTCTAGATTCATTTGAACCACGTCAATTACGTGCGTTGGGTATTGATGAAGCACAAGAAGCGCAGATACGGAATGATGCTACCTTAATTGCTAACCTGCAACGTGGTGGAAGCATAGACCAAGTATTGGGTGCACCCCAATCCGGCACAATGGCTGAAGTGTTTGAAACAGCACTTAGCGGAGACTCTGCACAAATTCGTGCATCCTTAAATGAACTGCTGGCAGTGGGGCGTAGACAAGCAACCCCAGAAGGTAAAGAAGGGGTGGCCTCAAATTTACGTGAGGGGTTACTTAATTTTATTATTTCGCCACAAAGCGGTGTACTAAAAGAAGTACAAAGTAATAGTGCTTTTGCAGAGGTAGGTCAGCAGACAATAGATGTAGCTGCATTGCAAAATGTTATGACAAAGCTTAAATCTGCTGGTGTATTTAGGGATATCCTAAATGAAACAGATGAAAAAGTTCTAGATGCCATCACTGAGTATGCTGGAGTAATTAATAGACAGGGCGCTGATGCAGGTTCTGCACTTGCAGGTGCACAAATTATTGGTGAAATGTTCACAGTAGACCCTGGAAAGTTTGTTTCTGGTCTTGCACGTTTGGGTACGCAGGCACGAGTTGCAAGATTACTTGCTAATGATGAGTTCGTTAAAGCAGTAACAGGGACTGGTAAAGCACAGACAACTGCAGATAAACTAAAGCAAATGTTCTTTGGGTCTGGTGCGTACGGTACTCTAATTGCTAAGGTAGCTATGGAAGGTATGGGCGTACGTGAATCTGATGCAGACCAAACAGAAAGGATGCTACAGAGTAGTTCCGCAGCATCCCAGTCAGTTCAAGGTATGTATGGGACTACTAATCCCTAACTAATATCAACAACATCCATATTATCAGTGCGCTGTGCCATTTTACTAGCGGCATAGCGCATTTTTTGTGCCGCCTCTTTGATAAAGTCGCGGCTATCTTTGCTTATCTTATAGTCATTGCTAGCTAGCACAGGTACAGCATGCTGTTCAATCATGTCATCAGACAGCTCATCCCATGTATATTCACTAAATGAAGTCTCAGCTTCTTCGCCTGATATGGTTACACCGATGCCCTGCTTGGTTATGCTCAGGTGTACATCTAGCTCACTGTGTATTGATAGCGTCTTCATTGATGCCATTTTCGTTTTCCTTAAATGCTTTAATTACGTCAGATGAAAATAGCTTTTGTATATTCAGAAGATACATCTGAGAGGCGTAGTTGTCGCCGCCCTTCACTGTTTTCTTGTAATCAAGGTTAGCGATAATTCTTTTTAGTGAGTCGGTGCTAAACACAAGTGTAGCAAACGTATCATCACCGATACACAAATTGTGGAACCAGTAGTCAGCTTCTGTGGCAGCAATTCCACTTGGCTTACCGTACGACTGATACTCAATAGCAATGTTACCGGTACGTGCCCACATATCCCTTTCTGACTTCACCTCAATCTTTTTATTCTGAAGCATGTCAGCGATACGCTGTTCACGAACTTTGCCGTATTGCAAATCCAAGTCAAATTTCTTACGGTCTTTCTTTACTGGTTCTAGATTTTCCATTTATTCCGAAGCCTTTTCTGGTTCTGTTTCTTTTACAGATTGAATAAGCTGTGAAGAAAATGCTCCATGCGCTATTTTAATCTGTTCCAATTCAAACCTAGCTTTCAGAATTTTATCATTCAGACTACGTATTTGATTGACCATATATTGCTGTGAGTCTTCCAACTCAAAGTAATTGTATTTAACACCGTTAATGGTGACTATATCTTCGTTATCTGACACAGGGTACTCCTAGAATAATTCTAATTGGTCGCTTATTAAGTCATCTAGTAAGGGTGGCTTGTAGTTCGGCCCCTTCATGACTTTGCCTTCGTCATTCTTGATAGCCTTACCGTCAACCATCTTGCTCATATTAGATGCATGTACCCTATCAAAAGCCCTAGATATTGGCAAGCCAAAAGTTACAGCAAAGCCAGAAGCCACGTACATAACGTCGCTCAGTTCTTTTAATAGCTTCACACGTATTTCATGTGAAACCTCTGTGGTATCCCCCAGCTCCTTAACCGCAGTCACCACTTCATCACGTAGCTCCTTTACTTCTTCATCAATAAAGGACATACGTAACATCAGTTCTTTGCTAGACATTGGTATATCAATGGGCTGTTCCATGGCTTGTTGAAAGCGGCGGACTTGGTTTTCTCTTGCATTCATCGTGCTTGAACCCTTTTTAAGTTTTGGAAATAGCTGAGGTTATACCCACGTTGCCATTCCTTTCCCCTAAATGAATCCATTGAATATGGATTGGCAGCACTGTGGTAGTATTTACCACACTTTTCTACTACACTAAAAGACTTACGCCCCTCATGATAAAACCTGTCCACTGCTTTGTTATTAGCCATTGTATCCTCACCCTGCTGAAATATCTACAATTTCACACACACCTGCGGTACACGCTAACTCACGTCCACCTGATGTAGTATCTTCTTTTTCAAAGTCCTGTAGCTTAGACCAGTCTACCTTTTTTGGCATCTTAGTCAAGAACTCTTTGTATTGTACTTCATCAATATCTTGGTATGGGGCTTGCTGATACGTGTGCTCACTAAATGGCAGGAAGCTAATACCACTAACCTCATCAAAGTGTTCGTAGACCCACGCACCTACATCCATCCATTCCGATTCCTTCACAGAAATTGTTACAGATGGTTTGTGTTCGCACCAGTGACGTTGATACGTTAGCCACAGCTTGAGCTGTTCAATGGCAGTCATGGCAGTACGTGTTACTGCACCTTGTGGTGACTTCATTGGAAAGCTAAACACTGTAGTGCTGTCGGGCTTCATTACATCAGGCTCTGCTGGAATACCCTCAGAGACTAAGAACTGTGTGAGCGGGTCTTTGTTGTCACCGCGTACAGTGCGAATGTAATAAGGATTATGCCGTGCATGGATACCGCTGGCAGCATCTGTGAGCTGTGATACAGTTCCGCTAGGCTTTACGCATGTTACCGCAGTAGACTGGGGAATCTGAAGCTTAGTAGAAAGCTCCTTGTTAGTCTGCACAGAAATATCACGTAGCATTTCAAGCAGGGTTTCTAGCTTATTACCAGCCGTAGCAGTTACCGTGCTATCCATGATACCAGTCAGTGACACTCCAAGCAGTCTTTCTTCCTCAGTATTCTTCTTCCATACATGACGAAGATACTTAAAGTTAGTCAGTGTAGATTGGAATGTACCAAGGATGGTAGCAAGGCGCACCTTGTTCTTCAGCACTTCAATCGTATCGTTCTCACGTACAACTACCTCTGACAGATTACAGAACTGGTATGGGCGTAAGATTATCTCACTGCAAGGATTACATCCGAAGTCGTGCTCTACATCACGTCTGCCGTTCTTAGCCGCCTGCTTTTTAGCCGACTGTCTGTTAAAAATGCCACGCTCACCCGACTTACTGTCGTACAATGATAACCATTCACGCATGAATGTACCCATCTCAGGCTTAGTCTTGTACGCCACAGAGTTATTAGCTAACGCACGTTGTCCTTCATTCTCCCACCACTGACCTGACTTGGCATGTGCCATCTGGTCATCATTAAGATTAGACAATGAAATCAACGCACTGCGGCGTACACCGCCTACGACTACAACTTCACCAATCTTACACATGATGTCATGACACTCAATTGGGTATAGCCGGCGCCCTGCGGCACCCTTAAACTTCTGTACAACGAACTCAAACAACTCAACCAATGGCTGTGGGCCTGATGCCCTGCCACCAAATGTCTTGAGTCTAGCACCAGCAGGACGCACATCAGACACGTCCCACTTAGGAACTTGGCCTGTGTACAGCATAGCAATCAGTTCTTTGAGGGACTTTGCCCATCCAGGCCGACTGTCGCCAACTTTAATTACAGTGTCTGTGTTGTGAAATTCTTCCGCTACGATGGGTAGCTTTTCAATACAGTGGCGTTCAACAGAGAAGCCTACTCCTGTACCACACATAAGAATATACATGGTCTCATCAAACGCACGTGGGCTATCTACAGGCACGTAAGAACAGTTGTAACCACCTACGTGGCAGCGGTCTAGTGCTGGACCGGCAGTCATTAAGGCTCTCATACTGGGCATAATTGACTGATTCAACACTGCTTCTTCCAGTTCTTTCTTCAGTGCAGGTTGAAGCTTATAGCCGTGTTTATGATGCAGATGGTCAGCCATATAATCAAAATATCTGGATACAGTCTCACTCCAAGTCTCCCGACGCTGTTCGTCTTCCTTCCACCTCGCATAACGAGATAGGGCAATAAAATTCTGATAATCTGTAGGTAATTGGTTATTCATGTGTCATCCTCACGCTAATTTTAGCAGGTTTGATACCTTCAACATCAAACAATAAATCTTCTATATAGTCTTTTACAGTATCAGAAATTTCATCAACGTCAGCGTTAAATTCATCTAAATCAATAGAAGCAGATATTGTAATGTTAGCTCTTATCTTCCTGCTCATTTTCTAGTTCCAAAATTAAACGGTCTAAATAAAACCGCGCTTTCCGCAAGTCCTCTACAGACTTGCCTTTGTAGCGTTCACGCCACGTGTATTTGAGAGTATTACCTTTGCAATACCCTCTAAATTCTTCCGTAGTCAAAGCAGCTTTGATGGCCTCAATACACTCAATCCCATTCTTTTTATAGTGAGGTGGGTGATTAACCATGTCTACTTCTTTAAGTCTACGCTTCATATAAGCCTCGTGCTTTTCCATATTAATCACAGGAGTCCATTCGGGACATGTACGCAACGTACTTATCATCTTCTTGGGCGGTTTTGATAACTCTTGTATCATAGCCTAGTGATGGGTACATGCTGTAATATCTATCTATATCTTCTTGTAGTTCTGCGGAACTGTCGGCTTCTAGCCTACGTCTAACATCTTTTGGCATTTTCTACTACCTTTATTGATTCAGCGATTTGTTGTGCAATTTGCGGTACTATGGCGTTGCCTAGTCCTTTAAGTCTGTCCACCCTTTTGGGTATCCCATTAGCCACTCTACCCACATCGGGTTCAGTTGTCCACCAGTTTTGCTCTGGTTGTCGGTGTGTTGAACTGCTACATCCAGTGTGTCCCACGACACCTTGCCGTTGCGTATCCTGCCACCCTGATAGCCGCCCTTGTGGTCTCTGGTTGTTGGTGTCGGCCACATCCGTACTTGGTCCGCTAGATTCGCCCCGAATTTCAGGTCTGGATTCGTCTTGCTTATCCTGCGACCCTTTTCGTCCAGTTGGCGTGGGCCGCCCGTCCCATCCGTTGTCCTTGGAGTTGCCCACATCTTCACGTACTCTGGATTCACCTGTTCCCGCAGATTGCTGGGACGCTTCCTGCCCTTCCTGTGACCCTCTTTCATTTTCTCCATGCTCTCCTTGGAGCGTAGCGGTAGATGGTCCATTGTGTTCGGTGTAGCCCACAATCCAGACTCTATCTCGCTTATGGGGTGCGCCGATGCCGCTAGCTGGAACAACAAACGTCCTTGTGGCGTAGCCTTCGGTTTCCAAGTCAAGGAGCACAGCGTCGAGTCCCAAGCTGATGTGACCATAAACGTTTTCGAAAACAACCCAAGAGGGTCTTTTGGATGCAACAATTTTGCGGATGTGCGGCCAGATGTGACGTGGGTCTTCTTTGCCTTTGCGGTTCCCCGCTTGGGAGAAGGGCTGACAGGGGTATCCTGCTGTGAGGATGTCGCAATCGGGAACAAGGTTGTCTGGGTCATTAGCTAATTCCTTTACATCAGATTTAATAGGTACGTTATTCCAGTGTTGTTTAAGTATATTTCTACACCACGGTTCTATATCACAGAACATAACTGGGGTTGAAAGATTAGCTTGCTCAAATCCTAGAGCAAAGCCGCCGATACCACTACACAAATCTACGTGTCTCACTACACGACTCCTACATGCTGTTATAGTTTGTTTTCACTTTCCTTTTGTATAACACGCAACAAGTCCAAACGGTCTTGATGCACAGCTATTTTATCCAGCTCACCTTGGATAGCCTCAAGTATATCTGAGTGCTCCCCGATGCCAACTGGATTCTCTAGGTATACCATAATATTTGTCTTATGCAAAGCAATGCTGCCTTGTGCGTGTGACGATAGCGCTTTAATTATATTTGCCATTTAATGCTCCGTTATGCTTACATCTTTGCCATCAGTGAGGCTTTCTTCACCAAGTTCTAGAACCGCTTCTGTATCTATTGTGGCTTGAAATGCCATACCTCTGGTTAACAAAGTGTAAAATATTAAATCTTCTTCATCCATATCTGTTAATGGGTGATGATATATTTCAATTCCAAATCCATCGTTTCCATCTTCATGGCGTACGACAACGGCAGAATCACCTGGATTCAAGTCTACTGGGTTTTTTTCTGACATGTGGCTACCTTTATAAAATGCTCTGCATCTACAACAGCAAGAGGCTTTTTGTGGTTCATTTTTACAATCAACAAAGGTTCTCCACCGGAGTCATGGCTAATTGCCTGTTCGTAATAATTATAAAGCGTAGTCATACGCTCTGTATTTTTACACTCTATGTCATAAGGAAACTGTACGTAAGCGGCAGTTGACATCTGTACATCAACACCATTGACACCCATTGGGGTAGACCGGACATCCAGAGAAGTTACTTTCTTTAGAATACCCAGTAACTGCTCCGCCACCCAGTTCTGCAACTTACGACCCTTTGCTTTCGCTGACCTCACCGACATCCGTTTTTTCGGCACGGACTTCGTTGATGTGCTTCGCTGAGAAGGCACAGACTTGGCCTTCACAGTAGAGCGTGGGGAAGGGGATGCCTTCTTTGAGCTCCGTGATGAAGTCGTAGGCTTCCGCTTCAGTCGTTTTAAAGATTTTTGCTGACGCAGTACCATCAGGTGTCCTGTACTGTATTGTCATGATTACGCCAGTAGTCTGTGATGTGTGTGTACCAGACGAACTTGGGGTTTTTGGATTTACTTGGTAATTGCTTTCTGAATTCCAAGTTTTCCCAGCAATGTTCTTTGTAGTCGCACCATGTGCACTCAAACCCCAATACCCGATTTCCGGTTTCTTTCTTGTAGAAAGACTCTGGAGCATCAGAAAACTGTCGTTTAAACGGCTCAGTGGAGTTTGTTGCAGAAATAGATTTCTGTATTTTCTCATTTACTTCTTCCTTCTCCGTATCATTATCGGTGGCCTCAGTAAAAGCAATTTCTCCAGTAGATTTATTTAAAGCAATCCATCCTTTGAAAGGCTTTCCAGCGCCCATACCATAGCCAATACCTTGTGCTACGTAACCAAATGAATCTTTATCTTTAATTCTGTTAAAACCATCAGGTGTGTTGAACTTTTGCTCAAACGCAAATGGTGATGCAGTTTTAATATCCCAGATGCCGTCATCTAGTTCGACGTCATACTCACCATTGATGACTGTGTCACCTACTTGGTGAGATACTTTTGTATGTTTAGATTTGATGTCAATGCCAGCCGCTTCCATCAATGTGAACATGGCAGCTTCCATTAAGTCGCCCATAATCATACGCATCTTAAAATCATATGATGGGGATTCTGGTTGTATGCCCTTGGCTTGCATCTGTAATTGGCAGCTTGGCTTACCAATGTTACTCATACGCAATGTAAATGCTTTATCTTTTGGAGTGAACTGCTTTTCCATAGCGTCACGCGCGTATTGTGCAAACCTATCAAGGGTGTGAGGAGACATTTCTGCCTCCCCACGAGCCGCCTTTGAAAGGAATGAAAGAAGGCGACTTTGATTTACATTCATGATGCCATTGACTCCGGTAAGTCATCGTTAAGTACATCATCCATTGTAACAGTGGTTGATTCTACGTCAACTATGTTTCCAGCGGAGCGTAATGCAGAATCGTAATCCTTCATCACATCTTTGTTTTCGGACTCAATATATGAATTAAAATCCATCAACAATTGCTGGTCATCCTCAGTAAAGTCGAGTGGGCCATTCCCCACTTTAAATGTACCGACATAGTAAATGACAGAACCATTCTTTTCCTTCTTCAAGGAAACATCCATGTCATAATAAATGAATGGCTTGCGTTGGGCAGTCAACGCATCCAAAGGTACGGAGATAGGCATGAAGTTAGCACCGCGTGCTTTCCACAATACCGGCATACCCACAACTTCACGTTTCTCACCGCTAGCTGTCACCGCATCATTGAATGTAATCTTGCCAAAAAGCATACGGAAGCATTTAATATCTTTCTGCTTAGTGGCCTGTTCTACAGTCAAGTTCTCACGTTTAGATGATGGCACTGAACCACAGCGCATAGTTCCAATTGAGTCAGGAACCTCTGTCTGCGGGTACAGATTATTTGCCATAATCGACTTCCCTATGAACTCACCTTCAGTTTGGTCATAGTGAATATACTGATAACGTTGCTGAAACAATTGAAACTTAACTGTTTTAGCATAAATGTTTTCGCCATCCACATTAACTGTGAACGTACCCGATGGCAACGGATTACCGTTATCATCTTCAAAGTCACGGTTAATTTTCAACACAGTTAAGCTGTTGTTGTTCTTCGGAGGCATTTCTTGTCCAGTAATTTGAGCTAACTGCTCAAAAGATAGACCATTATTTATAGTAGGTAATGAAGTCATTTTTGACCCTTCCTTAGTTTGAACGAGAGTTTTATCACATTGCTTGTTGGTAGTCAAGCGTAAAAGTGTCCATGTCTAGCCAGTTTTTTCCTACCTCAACATCGACTTCAAGTGGCACCACCCACTTGACATTATATAGCTCTTCAAAAGCCTTAGTCACACCGGTCATTGCATCATACGTAATCTTGGCAACCAGTGCTTCTTCCCCAGGAAATACATCAAGAACTATAGAGTCGTGGACCGTATTGATGACAATAGACTTACAGCCATTATGTCTAAGTGCACTGTGCAACGAAAGCATTGCCAGCGGCACCAAGCAACCACCCGCCATACCTTGTACAGGGTAGTTCTTGATGGAGGGCGCTCCCGATGCAGCACCTGAAGCAAGGCGTCTAGCATCCGGAAAAGCGAATTGCTGACCAGTAAGCAGAGTAACACTATTGTGTGATATAGCCTCAGTCTGCAAATCTTGATGCCATTTAGCAAGCTTTGGGTACTTTTCTGTAAACGCTTTGTAATAAGCCATCTCACTTGGTGTGCCGGAAGACCCTCCATAGAGAGGTTTGAACGTATGCGCTTTGGCGTCTGTTCTTTCTTCCTTGGTAACTTCAGCTTCTGGCTTATCAAAAATAACTGACGCGGTATATTTGTGAACATCGACACCATCTAAAATATCCTTAATCATATTTTCATCACCGCTCATCTGTGCGGCAACACGAAATTCAAGCTGACTATAATCAGCCTGTAAAATTGTACCGTTGTCAAACCTAGATATAACAACACGGCGCACTGGGAACGTGTTACCCCGTGGCTGGTTCTGGAAGTTAGGGTCAGATGAAGACAGACGAGTGGTACGAGTAATGCATTGGTTAAACTTAGGGTGTAATATCCCGTTGGGCTTCACGTTACGGGCTATACCGCCTACAAAGCTAGAAAGATACACCTCGACTGCGTTAAGCCGTACAGCGGCTCTCAGGAAGGTTTCTGCACTTTCGTTACCTTTGTGAATGGCGGCGCGTAATAGCCGAAGCAATGTGGTTTTATCTGTGGAAAACCCACTGGCAGATACATCAAGCACACCTTGTGGATTCATTGTGAGTCCGCCGATTTTAGGTAGGGGCTCCTGTATGTATCCTTCGCCAGCACAAGTTTTACACTTTGTGGCATTCTTCCACAGCTCACCGTTAACTTTAGTTTTCCAGAACTCGCCCTTACCTAGGCATTGGCGACAATGTACAGCACGTGTTTTATGTATGCGCGTTGTCATCTTCTTCACAGTGGCAGCAAACTGTGCTGTGCTCATCTGTGGGCGATGCAATGGCTTACCCTTATCGTTTAAGCCGATGTTAAATATCTCAGCCCATTTCTTTTTGTCAGTGATACGGCGTGAATAAATAAGCTCACTCATCTGTGCCGGCGATGCAAAATTAATGGGGCGGTCGCCCATGACCTCATGGCACACGTCCTCCAGCTTTATCTGTAGCTCAGAGCGTTCAATCTGGTAGTCAGAGCGAACCTTGTGAAGTTCAGAAAAATCAATCTTGATTCCATTCTGTTCTAGCGTAGCCAGCACAGGCAGGAAGTTGTTCATAAGCTTTAAGTGCTTACGAAGTGGTGCGTTTTTGTCCTCGGAGTATAGCTTACGTTGTGCATAAAATAACTCACGTGTGGATACAACGTCAGCGATGCCGTACTCCTCGACAATATCCTTTGGCATCTTGTCAAAGCCTATGCCGCTACGGATGTATTCTTCAATCAAGTCGCCCTTCTTTAGAGATACCTTGCGTCTGGTACAGCTATCAGCCAAGCTTACGCCCCAGTTCTGGCAGCGCAGTAATAGGTATTCACCAATCATAGTGTCGTATACGTCACCGTCATACTTAAAGCCAGACTCCCACAGCCACACCAAGTCAAACTTAATGTTATGGCCGATGAGCAGGGTAGTCTTATCTAAAGCATTCTGTACATCATTGTGAACTTCACGTGTGTCAATAGTTTCGGTATCATGGTGAAACCAACGAAACACCGGCTCGTCATCCTCAATTGCATATTGTACGGATACAAGCTTATTGTCCTTGTGAAATGGTGAAGGGTCAGTGCGTTTAGTCTCAGGGTTCTTTTGAAACATTGTTTCAACATCTAATGTAGTAATCATGCTGTGTACCTACTTGTTGCTGTTTCTAGGTTGCATACTATATTACCGTGGAATCCGGTCAACTTGTTTTTAGATATTGTGAGGTAACGCCGGCTGTCATTGTTATCAGTGATGTCGGATTTACCGATACCAATAATCAAATCAGCTTCCGCAGCTTTACCGGTCTTACTATTCTCCATCATTGCGTACGTGACATTGGTTTTATTCTCAGCATCCGCTGATGCTTGACTGATGCCAATGCCAAATACATTGTGCCGTTTACAAACTTCACGGAACTTCAAGTATATCTGCCGTAGCTTCTCGTCAGTACGGGCGAATGAACCCATCACATCCAGCTTATCCAGTTGGTCAATGATGATGATGTCAGGCTTATGCCGTTCACAGTGCTTATTCAACCATTCAATACTGGCATCCACTTTATCAAACATGTTTAGGTTGGCGCCAATTTCTGTGAACTTTTCTTTTGCTTGTGAACGGTTCATGTATAACTGCTCACCATTCAATCCAGTGTACGCGGATATAGCACGCTTCATTGTACGGATAGCTGGTTCTTCATTAGTAATGACGTGAACGTTGGCGCCTTGTGCACAAAAGCCATTTGGTGCAGTGGCCAGCGATACGTAGAAAGCTGTCTTACCAATCTCTGGTCTGGCAAAGCCAATCATAAATTCACCGCCGCGTCCACCACGTACAACTTTAGATAGGGATGGGATGTTAAATTCCCAACAGTCGGCGTTCTTTTCAAACTCCAGTAGTTCATCCAAGTCAGTGGTGACTGGTTGTAGTTCATCTTCGGGTATAAAACCATTCTCAGACTTATCGACTAAGTCTTTGATTTCATGTATCTTATCAGGATTGCCCTCCATCATGGCCAAGCCCATGTCAGCAATCTGTCTACCAATCTCTTGTTGCCACATGCTTTTTAGCACATCAGCTGCCACATCATCACCGATAGGTGGGTAGGCTTTTAAGTCATCAATAATCTCAGCAATCAATTCGCGTTTAGCACGAGTAGCTGTGGGATTGTGAACCCGAAAAAGTTCACGTAATTCGTTAGCGGTTAAATCACGCTCATACTTTTCATGCCCAACAATAATTGTATCGTACAAGTCAGACAGTTCAGTGGGAAACATAGAACGCAATACGCGTGTTCTGTTTACATCGTAAAACTCTTTACCAAGTAGGAGCTTTATCAGTTGTTGCTCTGTAGTAATTTTTTAATCTCCTGCGCATCATAATATTTCAGGTCATCATCTATTCTTATTATTGTTGTTGACACAAAGTACGATAGGTATTTTTGTAAGTCAAGTGCCTTACGAGTGGCGTCAGGGTCTAAGCACACAAATACGTGTGCATATTTACGTAGCTGTGTAAGGTCAGCATCTTTCATATTTGTTCCTAGTAGCGCAACGCCAGTAGCAACAGGGGATATGGCACAGGCGGATGCAGAATCTTCAACTAGCACAGCAATATCATGTTCACCTGCTGTGAATAGTTTTTGTGATTTACCATAACGATACCACTTTGGTATTGTTTTAGGCTTTAGGCTTCTGCCAATAGCATCGTACGTAATGCCGTTTTCTTTTACAAGAAACACAACCCTATCTTGCTTTGGGTCATACAGAATCCTGGCTCTTCCGTTCTGAAAAGCATCAATACAGTTATTTCGTTTTAGGTAATTCAAAGCACGGACATTATCCGTGAAAGGTGTGAACCATTCGGGAACTATAAAAGTTTCCGCGTCATGATAGAAAGTGATAGTATCGCGGATTTTTGATGAGATTTCTGTTTTTGAGCGTTCCATTTGCTCAGAGCCTTTTGTTTTACAGCTTGCTTTGTAGCAATTCCACAACAGCTTGCCATGTATTTTTGAAATGGTGAAAGTTTTGCTTGCACAGGAAGGGCAAGAGATACGGACAGAATTTCCTTCTGTCGGTGCATTCTTTAGAATGTAACTTTTCATGACTTCGGTGTTCCCTATATAGTATATCTCTGCGGGGAGTTAGCCCTTTTACCATATAGAAAAATGTACGTCAATAGAAAAAAAAAATAAAAAAAAGCCCCCCACCGAAGTGAGGGGCAGTTGCGCGGGGATTACATATTCCAGAAGGCATCATCCTCCCATGTAATTTTGTCATAGGCTGCGTGTTCATTTGTATCAACAACCATTTGAGCAATATCACTGAGGGTCATGTCATCCTTAGTAAAGGTGTATAATACACGTTGTACTTTTTGTCCAGCACTTTCTCCATTGAAGAAGCCTTCGCGTGGGTCAAAGGACTCCATCTCGTCAAGGTTGTTCTGTATGCGGTCTACTCTTGACTGGGTGCGTCTGGCATCCTTTGATGGCGTAACGCTCCTTGCTGGAACCACAGACCTCTGACTCTGGTACGAACTGTTGCGTCCTCCCCCGAAGTACGCGCTGTTCGAACGGTGACGCGGAAACCGAGGCAAAGAGGGTGTGGCCTCCCTCTCCACTGGCAACCCAGCCCAGTCAACTTTGAGTAGTGCAGGGATGAGGTGACGTTCAAGCCACTCAAGGTCAAACCGTTCTCTGGATGTATGCTGAGAAAAGTAGCCCACTGACACGTTGGTGCATTCTGCAATCAACGAAGTATAGTTGGCGCTGTCAGTAAATGAGCCACGGTCAGATGGCGCCATCTTTTGCATCGGTGGAAAGTTGACAGATAGCTGGTCAGCCAAAGCATTGGCAAACGCATCTGAACAACAACGCGCAGCAGATTGATGCGTGATGATATCGCCGTAGTTCATGCGGTCAAATGCGATGCAATGCTGGACACCGGTAAAGTATTCTGGCTTGTGCTGTGACAAGTAGGTGGAACCGACGCCGCCAATCTCTTCACCGATATGGAACACATAAAGGCCGTTGACACCTGCTTCGATAAGCTTGCATAAAATGTAGCAACCCAGCTTGTCATCGGCGCCCAGCACACAGGCTGTAGGCTTCACAGCAGTCCTTGTAGCGTAGCGTTGGTGTGTGTCAACCCAGCCATCAAACTGCTTTTTGGAACCATACAGACGGCCATCAAGCAACGTGTAGAAAGGAAACGAATTACCAGCATCACGGGCTTCTTGCTTCATGTCAGTGTCAGTCACAGTGTCACCGGCACTGTTCTCATACCAAGTAACCTCGGATGGGACGGACGCATGAACATACAGCTCATTAGATATGTGCAGTGTGGTAAACTCTTGGTCAATTCCGCTTTGCACAGTGTCAGTGTGGCAGCTGAACATGGTCTTGGGATTCTTGCCAATCTGCACAATAAGATTACCCTTGACATCCACGTGTGGTGTGATATTTGGTTGCACTCTAGATATGAAAGCAAGCAGAACCTCGTTGACTTTTGATTCTTTACCATGCGGTGATACAATGCGTAGCAAGTCAAAGAGCAAAGAGTCAATGTCTTTGCCGCGAACTGCAACCGGCATTTCAGAAACGTCAACAACTGGGTTGACAGGTGGTAGATATGAATATGATGTAGTCATGATACTCTCCTTAGAATAGGTCATTGCCTGTAAAGTGTTGAAGTATAGTCACACCAGAAAGTAATGGTGCGTGTGGGCGTAGTACGTCACCCAGAAAATCATCAAACATAGAGTCGTCAAAATTATCTGGATTGCCACACGTTGCAATATAACGCATGACAGTAGTTGTGTCATCTACCTTCTTGGGATTGGCAGTCTCGGAGACGACAGGAAAACTGTGGAACGTGAAGTAGCCATCAGTGTAAGGCAGAACTGCATGTGCAACATCACTGGGTGAACCCAGAGCATCACAATACATACGCACTGTGGACTTGCTTTTAGCATCCCACACATAGCCAGAGTTGCCAACATAGGCAAGACCCATGTCATCACCACTGTGGTCATCCCAATGTACAAACATATGATACTCGACATCAGCCCATGGAACAGGATGATATACGCAACCACGAACTCTGGCAGCGTGCTGGTTACTGAAGATACCATTGCCATGATGGGCGCGAATAGTGTCAGTGAAGTCAATGTTGCAATGGTACACAAGATTGTCGTCACCAGATGTCACATACCACACAGCATCATTTTCTTCTGCACAGTGTACAGTGCAATAGATATCACCTTCGACATTCCAGAAGGAATCATTCTCAGTGTCAATCTCGTCATTGCAATAGGTACACTCAGCGCTTTCGTAGGCGCAATATGAACCAGAAGTTGATGTAAGGTTAGGATATTGCCAATCCTCACCCTTCGGCGCAATAATGTTGCGTGCACCGATACGCACGTGAAACATTGTTTTGTCACTTGACAGTTTGAGAACCATGGCGTCAAACGGCTGTGAGTCAAAGTAGGGCATTGGACAAGCTGCAATATCATTGTACTTACCCGCAGGGATATCGAACTCAGCAGTGAAACGCACCGGTCTAGGAAGATTGTCAATTGATTTGACATTGTGCTCTCCCAGATGCTTCGTTAGCTCACTACTTGAAGCATTGCGTGACGAATACACACGTGAGTGATACCACTGACCATCTTTAGAATCGAGCCAGCAAATCGTTCTGGCTACAACAATACCACCACGAGATATGTATGCACCTTTAGTAATCGGGCAATGTCCATAGAAGTCGATAGGTCTGTGTGGACTATACAAAGCAAAGCTATGCTTTGAGTCCATACATGATGAAGGCGTTTCTGAACTACTCTCGCGTGTGTACATAACGCGCATATCCTCAGCAGTATCGGCAAACTGAAACTGGGCTGGTTTGTGCATATCAATAAGACGAGCCGCAGTGTTGTCAATATACTGTGGACACGCAAGTTTCTCACCATGCCACAAGAAAGCCCTTGACAACGCACGAGATACAGATGTCTCAGTACGAGTACCAAGCCGCTTGATGCCACGAGATACAGGCAACCATGCTTGGCTTTTCTTGGGGTCAGACAAATCGTCACGGATACGTTGGTGAAGTGAGACACTACACTTTGGGAACCACGGGTTCTCATGACGCAAACCATTATGTGGGCTGAGTAAGTCCATAGACAAGTTAGGAAAACAAATGACACCGTCTTTGTTTGCATTCCAGATGACAGGATACTGCATGGTCATGTCTCTGCCGATGTTGTAATAATTACGGTGCCGACCATCTGGAAGACCATGGTTACGCAAAACCTGATTCAAGTCACTGAAGAATTCCTCGACATATGGTGCCAAGATTTGTAGCTTGCGGGCAGCTGAAAGGGCTACCGGATGCAACTCTGTGGGCTGTTCCATGAACCAGTCGCGGGGTACGTCATGTTCATTTGCATAGTCACGAACGTGCAGATTGATAGCACGCATACAGTCAGCCATTTGGCCAAAGTTTGCTCTAGGCATAATACCCTCCCTATGCTTTGCGTTCTAAGTATTCGACATTGAGGGCGGCAGTGCCGCGAACAGCAATGATAGAATCCGAAGGAACTGTTTTGAACAGTCTGGAAGTGTTCTGACCTGTGAGGCGCAGTAACAGTTGCTCGCTAACATGGCGGTCTGGTCTGTTACCCAGTGTCAAGTACATATGTGAGTTGCCATCATCATCAACATCTTTTGCCAATGATATGACTGAACCGAAACGGAAAGCACGTTCCGATGAGCCAATCTTTGGATTACCACTGAGGTCAAGCACAAAGCCAAATACACCGGTAATATCACAGTCACGATTAGCAACCTGTGAATCAAACGGAGTAATAGTGAAGTTGGCAACGGCATTGACGGATTCAAGTTTGCAACCCATAAAGAAATTTTTGTAGACACCTAGGGATAGGTATGAATAGCCCTGACCATCTTGGTACTTGAATACAGCACCGGCAGGGATTGAGTGGCGTACAGCAGTGCCGCCAATATCTTGAACACGTATGTTAGCAAACATAATCAGTCCTCCAGACCATTTGAGTTACGGGAAAAGTACGGAAAAAGTGTGAGCCGAGAATACGTTTGGCAGCAAAGGATGACCAGATAAGTCGCTCGTTGCTGTTGGCATAGTATCCATGAGTCCGCTCGGCACGGCTTTTGACAATGTTGTTGTACATCTGCACCTGAGACGCTTGCATCTCGTCAATGAAAGTATTGCAAGGCTCCCAGAGTTCTTTGGTGTGGCATTCGAACACCCTGTCACACGACAAAGACCTGTCGCCACAGACGTAGCGCACGTAGTATTTCCCTGAGTCGTACTTTTGTACAACACCAAGGAATCGAACCGACATCCTTCTGGTGGCAAAGTACGCAGCCACCAGTTGGTTGTCTTGGTATTTTCTAGGCATAACAACCTCCTGTGATTGGAATAAGTAATAATAGCAAAAAAGTGGCTCCTATCTAAACACACGGTTAAGTATGTGAAAGATGATAAGAGCCACTATTGCTATGAGAAGTGATACGTTGAACAATCTTCCCATGCTGTATTCTACTGAGACAGCAGAATACGTTGTAGTTGGTCAACATTGATTGACGTGGTTTGCCCATTCTGGTGGACTTGGATAACCAAATCACCGATGGTTCTGTGAGCCGCAGGTGCCTTTGGCTTCTTGGCAGCCATACGAGTGGTAGCCTTCTTGACAACAGATTTGTCAACAGGTGTGTGCATGGCATTGACGACACGAGTGTGACCGCCATACTGCTGCCGAGAGATACCAGACACAGCCATCAGCTTTTGAATGGTTCCACTGTGAGGATTACGTGTTTTACCTGTGGCAATGTTCTCAATGTTACTCCACGCAAGGCCGCTAGACTTAGAAACCTTGTGTGTTGAATTGAGACCAGCCGCACATAACGCACGTGTGAGTGGTGAAGAAACCCAGCTTTTGGGCATGGTAGGCTTTGAAGTTACTTTACGCATTTTCATTCCTTTCAAGAACGAGCTTTTGAATTGACATAATCCTGAATGATTACGCCGGTGGTATTTGGAGTAGCTTTACGCTTACGAAGCTGTAGCTGTGCAGACTCCAAATTACTGTGGGACTCAACGAGCCGCCATGAATTATTGACAAGGACAAATACCTTGTATGTAATTACCTGTTTCATTGTGTGTTCCTTGTTGAACCGTTGTGAATTTCTTAACTGAAGATATAATACCAAAAAAAGACCCCTTATCCAAACAAGGACAAGGGGCCAGTCGGGGAGGAAATTGTGAACTCAAAGTTCTTCGATGTGAACCGGTGTGAGTACCTTAGTCATGAACTTATTGAAATCCCTGTTATCGGGGATGGCACGACTTACTGCCGCAGCAAATGTTTTCTTATCAAACTTTGGATTGTTTTGAGCCAAATAGTGAACGAACTCATTTATAAACTCGGGTGGCAGCCGATGCCAGTGAGCGCCAAAGATTGAGGCAAATACCTCATAGTGTTGACGTGTTAGTTTCATTTGCTTTTCCTTGTGAATAAAATTGTGGAAACACACGCTCTTTCAGCGGTGGTAGGGACTTCTGATATTCCAAAGCGTGTTTAGAACAAAGGAAGATGCTGTCACGATAAACAGCATCCGCCTTGTCGTTGCAGCGTAGGCAACGGATATGACGCGTATCCATCAGCGAATCATGTGACGCCAGATGTTGGAACCAGTCCAACAAATAGCAACGATGGATGTGGCGAACAGGCCAGTCAAATACAGACCAGAGTAATAGAACAGCTCATGCCCAGCTAAAAGGAAGCCAGCAATGCCACAGGTGAAAAGAAATAGATGAGAGATTTTATCTAGGTTACACATTTTGTGCCTCCGTTGGTTGTGAACCAGCGTCAAAAAAGCCAAACGCTGTTTCGGGAATTGTGTTACAAAGTTTAGAACACGCATCTGATGCGCGGTCAAAGGATGAGAAGTAGGCAAGAATTTGTTCTTTGTCGTCTACGAATCGAACTACAGCCCAATTATTTGAATCAGTCATAACTTGTGCCTCCGTTGGTTGTGTTGCTTCCTGATTACTTGACAAGTATAGAACAGAAACAGTCGTTATCAAAACAGCGAAGTTGTGCAGAAAAAGTGTGAATGGCACAGATTGAACTCATCGTTTGCCGGCAGCATGATAGAAGCCATCAGCATTGATATGATAGTAAAAAGTTGCCGAAGGCTCCTTATGATAGTGCCGAAGGCACCTGGATGATAGTCATGCCGAAGGCATACCTATGATAGAAATTTTGGGCAAAAAAAAGGCCAGCACAAGAGTGCTGACCAGTTGGGAGGGTTGGGGATTTATGCGGCTTTTTCATCCGCATCAGCAACGCGTGTTGCCTTGGCGTTTTCTTCAACCGACAAATCAATTTGTTGGGCAAGCTCAGTCAACCGCTTCAAGGTTGCGCCGTCAACCTTCTTCGCTTTGTCGGCTTCTTCCGCAACAAGCAGGTTGCCATCTTTCAGCCAATGGATTAGGGCAAGGGCTGTTTTCCGCGCCTCAGTTGGCGAGTTGATTACACCTTCAGCACTGTCGCGCTTCGGTGCTTCCAGACCAGTCTGGTCAGAATTAAGAGGCACATTTTCAAAATGCCGCTTGTATGCCTTGCCCATTTCGGCAACCGTTGGCATTGTTCTAGCGTCTGGCGTTGGTACAGCCGCACCAGCCATTTTCATCTTTGGAAACGTCTTTGACATATTCCAAAACACTTCGGCGGAATGGCGGCCTTTCGCATCTTTGGTCATGCCGTTATAGGTTGCCGCGTCTACATATTCCGCGCCATCATTGCGAACGTATCCGGCAACAAATCCGGTTGTTTCGCCATTGAAAACCAGCATTGCCAATTTGATAGCATCACCAGCCGATGACATGAGGCGTTGAACCTCGCCATTGTCCGGCTTGCCGGTTTCATCTTGGGCAACGCAACCTTTCACGATGTCTTTTAGCAATCCCTTGCAACCTTCCAAAGACCGCATTTCTGGCGCGGAAAGGCTAATCAAATCGGCAAGCGATATTGCCAAGGTTGAAACAATCCGGCTTTTTTGCTGTTCGGTTGCCTTCAAACTTTTAAGGCTGGCGCGAATTGCGTTGGTGGCTTCGTTGGTAGTTTTTACGGTTGAAACATATGTCATTTTTTTGTCCTTTCAAAGACTCAGTGTCAAAATATTGACGTTGCCAGCCTTCCTTGGCTGGTTCAATCATTATAGTGGCAGCAACCTTGCTATGCAAACAAGCGGCATAACCTACTGAAAACATTGGACAAAATCCATCTTCCCGGCACGAAACAATATTACTTTGCAATGGGTGTGTCGCGCAACAATATTACAAAAAAGCTGCAACCTATTGATTTTACTATACATTATTCCCCGACGTCGGGCTTTATTGTTTAATGATATCAATAGGTTACAGAGCCATTTTATCTTGTATACAAGAAGCACTATCATTTTTCCTCACTTCGTTCGGTACTATCAGAGTTGCTTCGCAACACTTTATTTCTATCATATGTTCGCTATCGCTCACTATCACGCGTTGCCCGCGTGTCAAGCCATGGGTGGCATTTGGGTGATGCTATTTAGTACACAAAAACGCTATGCCTGCATCTTTTTTGCATCACGTTATAGTTGGCCGCACGAAAGAATATTACTCACACAGGCGGATAGCCTAAGATTGTTACACAGGCGCTGGTCCCGGCGCAACATTGTTTCGCTGCAGAGTAATAAAATTACAATCCGAAAAAACCCAATGAAATCAACGGGTTCAGCCATGCAAAAATCTGCGGCAGACGGGTACGCATGGGCCACCGCCCCCTTACCAGTTACATGTACATGGGTACGACACAAAATTGGGGATTTTAACTTGTATACCAGTGGCGGCGGGTGCACCGCAGCGGCCCCCTACGTCAGTTTTTAGGCAAAATAAAAGCTAGCAAGGGTTTTACGCCTTAAACTAGCTGAATGGATTTCGTAATTTTCTTAATCTTCTTGTTGGTATTTGTATTTTTTCGGTAGTTTTTTCTTTTTGTTTGGTATTACTGTATATTTCTTTTTCCAAGCTTCTTTTGCTACTGGATTTATCACTTGAATTGTTGTAATCTTTTTTATCATTTCTTTCTACCTCCACATAATCAAAGCTATACACTGGAGATTTGTATGTTTTATGTCTACTTTTTGTAATTCTAGTAAAATCAAAGTACTTTTTTTTATTTCTTTTCATATTTTGCTAATCTTAGGTTGTTCCGGAAAAAGAAAAAAGGGGAAAAAAGAAAAAGGAAGACAAACTATAGGCTTTTTAGACCCCCTTGTCAACCCCTAAAAAATGCAATGCGCATAACTTTTCTATATATGTCTAGAAAAATAGAAAAATATTCTAATATCTAAAGCATGTACTGGTAACGTTAAGAAAGTCAATAATATTATCTTCACAAATGCAACTAATTATGATACAATATGTACAATTGTAAATTTATCCAGTGTTGAGGATGTTAAAAAACGTTGGTTGCTGAGATTAATTTACTGTTAAAGACCTGATGCTGTACTTATTCCTGCGGGGTTCGCTATAGCCACTCTAAGGCATCATGTGGGCGGAGTCTTGACAACGTTGGGTTCCGTCCATCTTTTTTATAACTCTTAGAAAAGGCTAAGATAATGTTCACAGCATTCATAATGATTTGTTCTATCTCTATTGCAGATGGCTGTATGGAGCTAGAAGACGTTAGAGGACCATATGAATCACGCTATGTATGTAAAGAGCGTGTAGATGAGATGGTGTATAGCATGATACCCGTTATTCCACCGGATTCGGAAATAAAATGGAAATGTCAGCATAATCCTATTCAAAACCCCGGAGTAAATACCTAATGGCTGCAACCCCAAAGAATAAAGCTTTGTACTCACGTGTCAAGGCGGAAGCAAAAAAGAAATTTAAGGTGTACCCATCAGCTTATGCTAACGCATGGCTTGTAAAGACGTACAAGAAGCGCGGTGGAACCTATAAGTAATGGCTAAACCAAAGGGCGGACTGACAAAGTGGTTTAAAGAGGACTGGCGGGACGTAAAAACAGGCAAAAAATGCGGTCGTTCCGGTTCTGAAAAGAAAAAACGCCCTTATCCAGCTTGTAGACCCGCTAAGGTTGCCAGCCGCATCACTAAAAAGGAAGCGGCAAAGAAGACTGGGCCAGCAAAGGTGAAATGGTCTGTAACTGCCTCCGGCAGGAAGCGTAGTACCACAAAAAGGAAGTCTAAATAATGGCACCACGTAAGAAAGATGTACCTATACGTAAGACTACTACGGGTAAGGGTGCAAACTACCGCCCAACTAAGTCGGGTGCTGGCATGACTGCTAAGGGTGTGGCTGCGCATAGACGCGCTAATCCGGGCAGTAAATTAAAGACAGCCGTAACAGGCAAAGTTAAAAAAGGCAGTAAAGATGCAAAGCGGCGTAAATCGTTTTGTGCTCGGTCTGCTGGGCAAATGAAGAAGTTTCCTAAAGCTGCAAAAGACCCGAATAGTCGTTTGCGTCAAGCACGAAAGAGGTGGAAGTGTTAAACTTACTAATCGGACCAATTGCAGAAATTGCTGGCACATGGATGTCAGGCAAAGTAGAACAAACAAAAGCTAATGCACAGACTAAGGTAGCTAAAGCGCAAGCTGAAGCTGTCGTCATGCAGAAAAAAGCTACCGGTGAGATTGACTGGGACTTGGAGATGGCCAAGGGGTCTTCTAACTCTTGGAAAGACGAATGGCTTACAGTTTTATTTAGTATACCCCTAGTTATGGCCTTCGTGCCTGGAATGGAAGAAATAGTTGCAAATGGATTTCAACAATTGGAGCAAATGCCTGAATGGTACCAGTACAGCTTGGGCGTTATTGTTGCTGCAAGCTTTGGAGTCCGCTCGGCAACAAAGTTCTTTGGAAAAAAATAATGAAATTTATAAGAAAAATAATAGATAGATTACTTAATTCAATTGTACCAGTTGAATTCGGCGGTGATATGGCGGAGCACAGGAAGCATACAACTAAGTATGAGGATTTGTGTAAGTAATGACTGTAGAAGCCTTTCTAAAATGGAAGATACTTCCTAGATTTATGATGTTAGCCAGCACAGTAATGTCTTGGCGGTGCGCTGAATGGTTCATGGATTTGCCCGACCCTACGGCGTCACAATCTGCTTTCGTAAGCGTAGTAATGGGCGTGATGACAGGTGTCTTTGGAATTTGGATGGGGCACGAGCATAAAGGGGATAATGTAGTTGAAAGCCGCAGCAACAAGACTAAACGAGGCTAGCGAAGTCACTATTCCTTTACGGAATTTGATTAGTATGATTGCGTTTACTGCAGTCAGCGTCTGGGTTTATTTTGGCCTAACCGAACGTATTTCGTTTCTTGAACACAACTTAGAATTGACTATGCAAGAGGTTGAAGAAAATGACGACTGGATTGATAAGTTTGAGCCACCTAAATCTGTACAGGATACAGTGGGTAGAGTCCACGAACTAGAAATAGAACTGGCCAAACTAAAGTTGCAGATAGAAAATCTGCATGACTAAAAAAAGTCCTTGTGTAGGAATTTGCGTTCTGGATAAAGAACGTATAAGATGCATCGGCTGTGGGCGTACCATGGACGAAATTATTAACTGGGGTAAAACTAAATGAAGTACGATAGAGCACATTATATTGAAAAGCTGATAAAGCACGAAGGCATTGTGCTGAACGTATATAAGGATTCCCTAGGAATTGATACTATTGGTATCGGCAGGAACTTAGAAGACCGTGGTATTACTCAAGAAGAGCTAGACGATTTAGATATTCCTAACATGGGTCACATCTATGAATACGGCATAACTGAAGAAGATGCGGTTTACTTAGCCACTAACGATATTGAGATTGTTGAAGAAGAGCTATGCCGAGCCCATAGTTGTGTAGAAGAATTAGATGCTGTACGTCAGTTAGTTGTAATGGATATGGCTTTTAACATGGGTGTGCCACGTCTTTGCAAATTTAAAAATATGTGGGCGGCTATTTATGACGGTGATTACAATACTGCAGCTGTAGAAATGCTGGATTCACGTTGGGCTACACAAGTTGGCACACGTGCGATTAAGTTATCCAAAGCTATGGAAGAGGGGAAGTTTTCAAATGACTAATAAAAATAGCGGCTATTCTGGGGTGGATATGTCCGTAATTTCTACCAAACGTGAAGAAGCACCAGAAAGTACATCCACTGATTTGCCAAAACCTTATCCAGCTAGTGCCCCTCCAAGAATGCATAAGGAATATTATGAAAAATACGTAGCCCCTAAGATTACAGGAAGCAAGGCTATTGATGCCACTCTTTTTAAATATGCTAAACGTGCTGAGGCTGCTGGTGCTAAGTTACCAAAAATGCTACAAGGCAAAACGTTCCAAGAATACCTAGAATCACAGGGTATGAAAACAACCGCTAAAAAACGTGGCGGAACAAACCTTCGTAAGCGGAAGCCTACACCATCTATTATGGAATTGCCCACTGTTGGTAAAAAACAACGTTAATGCATCGTGTAGAAGCTGACATACGAAAGTGGTCACATGAATTTCTTGAAGTACCTAATGAGAAACTTAATGGACTACCCCCGTGTCCCTATGCAAAGCAAGCATGGCTAGACAACAAAGTTGTATTCAGTGTCAACACCGGAATTGATGGCCTAGCTAAAGAAGTTGCAGACTTTGACCAACATGATTATGATATAGTTGTATGGGCTAGCGAATATTTACCTGATATGCACTACTTGGATGGGTGGTGCGATGGCGTAAACGAAGCCATGTCCATTGCCGGTAAAGATATTCATCTAATGGTATTTCATCCAGATTATGATGCTGAAAAAGCAGGTCTAGGATTTTTAATTGAAGACGGTGTAGTAGACAATAGCCTTACCTACTGCATGGTATTTGTACAAAGGCTATCAACCCTTGATGATGCAGCATTGAGTCTGGAGAAATCTGGGTATTATAAACACTTTCCTACGGATGTGTATGAATCATTAGTAATAGAGAGAAGGAACTTACGTAATGAAGGGCAAAACTAAAATGGCATCTAAGAAAATGCGCGGCGGCGTTGCAACTAAAAAAATGCGCGGTGGCGGAATGGCTAAAATGGCATCTAAGAAAATGATGCGCGGCGGTGTAGCTAAGAAAATGATGCGCGGCGGGACGACAAAAAAGAAATGAGAAAGCAAGCACTTTATTACTTTGCAATGGCTTTGCTTAATATTGGTAAGCCCTTTACTTGTATCGGTAACTGGTTTTGGAAAAAGCACAGAGATGTGCTAGACTGGAATAAGTAATGCCGGTATTAGGGGGCGGCTCAAAGTTCCGTACAGAAATAGTGGCGCTGGGTACTACCAACAAAACTAATGTGTACACTGTACCTGCAAACTTTTCTTCACATTTAGAAAACTTGTTTGTAAGTAACAATCACACAGGCAACGTGACTTTGAGCCTACATCTTTTTCATGCAGACGATAATACAGAGTATGACCTACTGACTACACATGCTATTTCAGGGGGTTCATATGAGTCTATCTTTACTGTAGACAGACCTTTGTATCTACACGCTGGTGATATCATCAAATGCACAGCGGATACAGCAAGCAAGCTAGTTGTTACCACATCATGTGAAGAATTTTTTGACCCTAATAGATAGGATACAGAATGCCGCCACGTAATCATAAAGACTGGATTAAAACGCCCAAAGTTGAATATATCAATTCACTCATTTACTCCGACCAGTCTTTATATGAGCAGGAAGTAGAAAATATATTCTCCAAAGTGTGGGTTCCATGCTTTCATAAAAGCGAACTTCCTAACTCTGGCAATTTCAGAACCGGTCAAATAGCAGGGCAGAATATCCTTGCTTATAATACTGGTAAGGAAATTAGAGCATATCGTAATTATGACGTACTACAGCCTTCGGGTACTTTTGCCGCCCCACTAGTTACGTCAGAGCCTAAGTTACATTGCGAGGTGAAGCATGGTGGTATGGTTTGGATTACGTTAGACCCCAATCCTACCATGTCAGTGGAGGAATGGACTTGCGGTGCTTTTGATTGTATTGCTGATGCGATTGATACGGAAGAAATGGAAGTCTTTCACTACCACAAAGCCGTAATAAATACTAACTACAAGCTGTGGCACGATACTAATAGCGAGTTCTACCATGATTTCATGCATTACTTCAATCGTGTATCAGGATTTAACGATGAGTATTTCGCTAGAAAGAATATCCCTTTTGATAATGGTCATGTTAACGTCAGCAGCTTTACTGTTAACTATGAAGAGTATGACGGATTTGAGGATAGGGGGGAGTTATCTTTTCCCAATCTGCCACCAAACCAGTGGTACATGGTGGACTTATTCCCCGGCTATAACTTTAACTTACGTGGCAGTGCCTACCGTAGTGACAGCGTAACACCACTAGGACCAAACAAAGTACTGATTGAGTTTCGTGGATATGGCTTGAAGAAAGATACCCCTGAAGAACGGCAGACACGCATCAAACATCATAACTCTATCTGGGGACCATTCGGTAGGAACTTACACGAAGATTTGATTGGCGTAGCTGGTCAGGGCACAACAATGCGTACCGGCACAGAACCTCGTAACATTCTGCATGGTAGACACGAGAATGGTACAATACATGATGAAGTTGGGATGCGCCACTACTATGCTGAGTGGAGCAAGTGGATGGGCGTAGAAGCGAGTAGCCCATGTCAATTGGCGGCGTAGTAATGTTTTGTGTCGCTGTTGCGAACTCCTCAGAGGTAAGCATAGTTGTACACGATACTCATAAATGGCTATCCCTTTGTCATGTAGCTGTAACTGAACACGGATTTGATAATCCTGATGCAAATTGCTTTTGTGTTAAAATGGATAAAGAAAAAAAGTGATTGTATTTGTATTATATGTGTACTTGGGTGCCAATGTAATAGACCAAACACAGAAGTTTGTAGACATGGATAGATGCCTATACTTTGCTGAAAGGTTGTCCAGACAACAGGCGGTTCCAGCGGGTGGTGGTAAAAGAAAAAAAATAACTGCAGTATGTAGACCACAACCCAAGTAGGAACCCCTAGCCATGATTGCCGAAACTTTAGCAGGAATAGCATTGGTAAAAAGTGCTGTGGACGGCATTAAATCTGCAATCGGCACTGCTAATGATATAAGTGATATTGCTGGCCATATAGATAACCTATTTGCTGGCGAAAAACAAGTACAACAAGAACGTGCTAAAAAAGCTGGTGTAGGTATAACAGACCAGTTTGGCGTAAACAATGTAGCACGTGATGTTATTGACGCTAAAATTGCAGCAGAAAAATTACAAGAAGTAGCCACTATGGTAGATATGCGGTTTGGGCATGGTACGTGGAAGGGCATTTTAGTTGAAAGGCAGAAGCGAATACAAGAAGCTAGGGAAGCAGCGGCTAAAGCCAGAAGAGAAGCCCAACGGGCACACGACGAAATGATGGAAAATGTAAGGATGACTGCGCTAGTCAGTATAGTAATTGGCACTGCCGTAGGTCTTTTATTTTTAGCATTGGCTATTTTACCTAAATAATTAAACAGAGGGCAACGGATGACCAAGCGTAACTATAGAGCTGAGTATGATAAATACCATGCAAAGCCAAAGCAAAAGAAACGACGGGCATCTCGTAATGCGGCTAGAGCCATTATGGCTAAAAAGGGCAAAGTTACTAAGGGTGACGGTAAAGACGTACACCATAGCACTGGCAATCCCATGAATAACAAAAAACTAGCTGTCAAATCTCGTAGCGCAAACCGCTCTTTTGCGCGAACTAAATCAGGAAAAAAGGTGAACCCCCGTGCCTAAACAACTTACAGAATTACAAAATAACTTCTTAGATGCCCTATTTGGCGAAGCTAAGGGTAGTTATGCTAAAGCTATGCGTTTAGCTGGGTACTCGACAAGTACTAATCCGTATGCTATAATACAGTCATTACGTTCTGAAATCATAGAACGTGCTGAATTAGAGATGGCTGCTAATGCGCCTAAAGCCGTTTTATCAATGGTTGGCGTTATTGATGACCCCTCAGCCGTAGGTAATAGAGAAAAACTAGCCGCTTCTCAACAGGTATTGGATAGAGTCGGCCTTTCTAAAGTAGAAAAACTAAACGTTTCTTCAGATAAACCAATTGGGGTATTTATTTTACCAGCAAAAGATGATGACACTAGCTCAGAAATTGAATCCAACTGAACGATACGAAAGAACTAATGGCCCCAGAGTACCGTGGGGATACAAAAGGTCAGAACACGACCCTCAGCTCCTAGAGCCCGTTAATGAGCAATTAGAGGCGCTGGAGCAGGGTCTAGACTACTTGAAGGCATCCTCCTACCCAGAAGTAGCAAGATGGCTTACAGAGTACACAGGGCGCTCTATAACCCCTATGGGTCTGTGGAAACGTGTAAAAACAGACAAATCAGACAGACGGAAGTATGCTGAACAAAAACGCCGTACCGCCAAGGCCCAAAACGAAGGCAACATCAACACCTCAAACTAAAGAGGAAAAAGAACAGGCTCGCCTAGCTAAACAAAAACGTTCTGCACGTATGCAACTAAATATGGCGCAGAAGAAGATACAGAAGCTTGAGCGCCTTGAGAACCCAGAACCCGAAATACAAGTTATGGGTACTTCTGGGTTTGAGCAGTCTAATGAAGAACCCGAAGATAAAATCCTGTTTGAGCCAAATCCTGGCCCCCAAACGGATTTTCTTGCGGCACCTGAGCGCGAAGTCTTATATGGCGGCGCAGCCGGAGGCGGCAAGTCTTACGCTTTGATTATAGACCCGTTGCGTTATTGCAACAACAAGAACTTCAATGCGCTAATTCTACGTAGAACAAATGATGAATTGCGCGAGTTGATACATAAAAGTCAAGAGATGTACCCGAATGCTTATCCGGGTGCGAAGTGGATGGAAAAGAAAAGCCAATGGGTTTTTCCATCCGGTGCCAGAATATGGATGACCTATCTAGAACAGGACAAAGACGTTCTACGTTACCAAGGTCAGGCGTTTACATATATTGGTATAGATGAATTAACACAGTATGCTACACCTTATGCTTGGGATTATTTACGCTCGCGTCTTAGAACAGCAGACCCTTCGCTCCCAGTCTTTATGCGAGCGACAACAAACCCTGGCGGACCTGGACATGTTTGGGTTAAGAAAATGTTCATCGACCCGTCCACCCCTGGAAGACCCTTTTGGGCGACGGATATTACCACCGGTGAAACCCTCACTTACCCAAGTCGGCATTCTAAAGCGGGCCAGCCTCTTTTCAGCAGGCGTTTTGTGCCAGCTAAATTGCTGGATAACCCATATTTGTATGAAGCCGGTGATTATGAAGCCATGCTGCTCTCACTGCCAGAAGTACAGCGTAAACAATTATTAGAAGGGTCTTGGGACATTGCTGAAGGCGCGGCGTTTTCGGAATTTGATAGGCGGGTACACGTTATTGACCCATTTGAAATACCGAACTCATGGAGAAAGTTCAGGGCTTGCGATTATGGTTACGCTTCTGCTTCTGGCGTTCTTTGGTTTACTGTAGACCCTACCAACGAAACTTTAATTGTTTACAGGGAACTATATGTAAGCAAGGTACCAGCTAAAGAACTGGCACATATGGTTCTAGAAGCTGAGGACGGAGAATCAATACATTACGGCGTACTTGATTCATCACTTTGGCATAAGCGCGGAGACACAGGACCGTCCCTTGCAGAACAAATGATTGTTGAAGGGTGTAGGTGGCGCCCATCCGACAGAAGCAGGGGTAGTCGTGTAGCAGGTAAGAACGAACTACACCGGCGCCTACAAGTTGACGAAGAAAGCGGTAGAGCCGGCATTGAAATAATGAGCAACTGTACTAACTTAATTGCTCAATTGCCAACCCTCCCAATGGATAAAACTAATCCAGAAGATGTCAACACTAAAGTAGAAGACCACTTATATGATGCGTTACGATACGGTATTATGACGCGTCCAAAATCACGTTCCGTTTTTGATTTTTCTGGTGGACCACCAAATCAACGATGGCAACCCGCTGATGCAACCTTTGGATATTAATTATGGCTGATGAAGAACATATTGAAGCACTAGTATTTGAACCAGAAACCGGTTCTGAAGCACTAGCAGGATATATTTCAAGTAAATTTGAAAGCGTAGAGTCTAGCAGGTTAGAAGAAGAAGAGCGGTGGCTAAACGCTTATCGCCAGTATCGTGGTTTGTATGGCACAGAAACACAGTTTACGTCCACTGAAAAATCTAAAGTATTTATCAAAATTACAAAAACTAAAGTCCTAGCGGCATACGGTCAAATTATTGATGTATTGTTTGCTGGTCAAAGATTTCCTTTAGGGGTTGAATCTACGCTAGTGCCGGAAGGCGTTGAAGAAGCTGTACACTTTGACCCTAAAGATGATTCTAATGCCATAGAAGAGCTAGAAAGTAAATATGGTTTTCCGGGCGATGGGAAGCCCTTGCCTCCAGGTGCCACAAGTCAGATGCTTGATGACTTAAATTTAGGCGTATTTTCTGAAGAACTGGGTGAGCTAGGCGATAAGCTACGGGTAGGTCCGGGCAAAACTGGTACATCCCAAACCTATCGTCCTGCAGAAACTGCAGCGAAACGCATGGAAAAGAAAATGCTTGACCAGCTAGAAGAGTCAAGTGCTTCTAAGCATCTGCGTCATACTGCGTTTGAGATGGCTTTGTTTGGTACCGGCGTACTAAAGGGGCCGTTTGCATACGATAAAGAATACCCTAACTGGGATGAAGAGGGTAATTATTCTCCCATTATTAAAACCGTACCCAAGGTAGAGAATGTTTCTCTATGGAACTTATACCCTGACTCAGACGCAAAGAACATGGATGAGTGCGAATTTGTTATTCAGCGGCACCGTTTAAGCTTTTCTGAATTACGTAACCTTAAAAAGCGTCCATACTTTCGGCATGATGCTATTGATTCCGCTGTTACCATGGGGACTAACTATGTACGTAAATGGTGGGAAGCCGACCTTGAAGATTATCGCAATACTTATGATGTAGAACGATTTGAGATATTTGAGTATTGGGGTAATATTGACAAAGACCAAGCGGAAGAAGCTGGGCTTGAAATACCAAAAGAACTTGAAGACTTAGATACACTACAGGTAAATTGCTGGGTTTGTCACAATCAAGTGTTGCGTCTCGTTATTAACCCATTTACACCGAAGCGTATTCCTTACTTTGCCGCACCATACGAGTTAAATCCTTATTCATTCTTTGGTGTTGGCCTAGCTGAAAACATGACAGATACACAAGCGCTAATGAACGGCTTTATGCGTATGGCTGTTGATAACGCTGTTCTATCGGGTAACTTAATTTTTGAGATTGACGAAACCAACCTTGTTCCGGGACAAGACTTAGAACTGTATCCGGGTAAGGTATTCCGCCGCCAAGGTGGGGCACCGGGGCAGTCGCTGTTTGGAACTAAGTATCCCAACGTATCACAAGAAAACATGATGATGTTTGATAAGGCTAGACAGCTTGCTGATGATGCTACGGGTATTCCCTCCTATTCACATGGTCAAACAGGCGTTCAAGGAACTGGTCGAACTGCGGCAGGTATCTCCATGCTTATGGGTGCTGCCCAAATCAGTATTAAGGGCGTTGTTAAAAACATTGATGATTACTTGCTACAGCCTCTGGGCGAGGCATTCTATGCATTTAACATGCAATTTAATTTTGACCCTGAAGTTCGTGGCGACTTAGAGATTAAAGCACGTGGTACAGAGAGCCTTATGAAAAACGAAGTTCGTAGCCAACGCCTGCTACAGCTTCTTCAGATTGCCGGCAATCCTAATTTAGCATCATTTGTAAAGTTCCCTGTTGTATTGCGGGAGCTGGCACAGGCTATGGACTTGGATGCTGAAAAGATTATTAATGATGAACGTGAAGCATTCCGTCAAGCAGAAATCATTAAAGCCGCTGGTGGTATGGCTGGCCCAGAAGAACAAGCTCAGGGTATGAATCCAATGGATATGTCTGGCGGCGGCGGAGGTAACATCGGTGTAGGTGGGGCTGCAGTTCCTGGGGAACAAGGCTTTAGTGCCGCACCAGAACAAGCACCACAGCCAGAAGGTGGGCAAGCAATGGGCGCACAACTAGCCAGCATAATGGGCGGACTTAAATGACCCCAGAAATAGCTAAGAAACTTTTACCCCTCGTTAATGTTAAGCGCAATCTTGATGCATTAGAAATGTACATGGAGTCTCGTATCACTGATATGCACCGTAACATGGAACAGGGCGATGACATGAAAGCCGTGTATCAAGCACAAGGTGCTATACAAGAATTACGCAGATTACGCACATTGCGTGATGAAGTTATATCTAAGGCGGCATCATAAAATGAGCGACATGATTGGTAACAGACTAACACGCCAAGATGCAGTCCGCAGAGGCAAGGGCGAAATAAAAGATTACCAAGATGCTGGAATCTCATCGTTAGAAATGGTGCCGATGTATTTAACGGGCACTGCGGATGCTGTAAATGATTCGCTATCTATATCACGTGGCACGGCAAACAAATTTAATTTTACGGATGATGATAGAACTGAAGACACCCTACGGCACATTCTTTTGGGTGGACTAGCCACAGTAGGTGAAGAAGATAGCGTTCTTGGCGCTAAAAACTTTTTGGGTACTGGACTCGGTTCTAAAGTAGCATCATCCTTAATAGATGCAAGGGAAGGTTCTAAAGAAAACCGTTCTGCTGAATCTGAAATTGATTTAAATAATAACGCTTTCGGTAGAGCACTACGTAAAGCCTATCCAAATCGTGAAGAATTTATACAAAAAGCAATTGATATAAGCAATGCTATGTACGCTGGTGATACACCAGAAAACATTGATGATTTGTCGCCTATGTTAAGCTATGGAGCAACACCTGTACCACAAAAAGCCGAGGGGGGAATAATGATGGCACAACAAGGAAAAATGCCGCTACCAATGGAGGAAGCAACATCTGCACCTCAAGGTGGTGGCCCAAAAGCAGCTAACCCTGCGGCACAACCAGCAGGTTTGGGAGCACCTACAGGAGCACCTGCACCAGCCGGTTCATCCGACCCACGAGATGCGGCCTTTAAAGAAGTGTCACAAGAATTGCAAAAACGTTCTGCGCCTACGCCAGCACCAATACCAAAAACAGTTCCCCAAATGGCTTCCCCTGTACCCCCAACAGGTTCAACCACACCCACAGAAGAGATTCCTATGCTGGCAAAAGGCGGTATGCCTGATGATGGCGGAATGTCAGTAATGATTGGCTTAGGTGCTCCTCCTGCCGACTACGAAGAAGCCGCTGAAGGCAATCCTCCACCGGGCGCCACTAAAGAAGAAGTAGCTGATGACCAGCTTGTGCTTCTTAGTGAGGGCGAACTTGTAGTTCCTGCCAACGTTGTTCGCTACCATGGTCTAGGTGCGTATGAAGGTATGCGCCGTGATGCTCTTATGGGTTTACAAGATATGGAGACTAATGGACAAATTGAGTATGTTAGTGGTGGTACAGAAAAAGCTGATAAAGTTGATGATGATGGCGGCATTATTAAAGCCAACCAAGGTGCTTTGATAACCAACCCCAATCCTAGCAAGGTTGGAACTTTTCCTTTAACCCCACCAACCGGTCGTTTTTTACAGGGCACAAATGCAGCCGCTCCTCAAGCTGCTTCACAACAATTTGTTACTTTGCCCACTACCTCTAAAGCATCTAATCCATTAGTAAACCCTGCTACTGGCCTGTCTATTCCAAACAATAGCATTTTAAATCCTTTAAGTTTACCAGACCCCAATAAACCATACACTCCAGTAACCGATGCAAGTAGTGTCTATGCACCAAATAGAACTAGCTATGCGGCTAGCGGTCCACAGGAATGTGCTGATGGTTTTACATATAATTATGTAACTCAACAGTGTGAAGAAACTTCATCTACACCACCAGCAGTAACTGACCCAAGTGACGCTACTACGCGTCCAGACAGCGGGGATACGTCGGAAGGTGGGGATGGTGCAGATGAATCAAGCACACCAGGTGGTACCGCAGTGTTTGGTGGCACATCAAACAATGGCCTTTTGTCTGGACATAGTACATATGGCTTTGGACTTGAAACAAGTAATCCATCTGGAATGCCAGGTCTTATGGGAATGTTAACCACTGACTATGACCAAGTTCGGCTAACTGACTATAACAAAACTGATGCATATGGTAAGCCACAAACGGCTGTCATATCCCGCGAAACTTACGATGCAATGACAAAAGATAGAACAAATCCTGCGCATGTTGGGTTTATTGATTCTGTCATGACAGCACAACAAGCTGTTGACCATGATGTAAACGTAGCTCGTAATTCCCCTAACTATAACGTAGGTCGTGCCATTAAAGATATTAGTTCACAAGTACTTGGTACACAAGGTTTTGGCCCAACTAAAGCTGAACAACAAGATGCCGCTAAAGCCATAGCTAAAGATATGGGCATTCCTTATACAAGTCAATCTTTGGCTGAAATGATTGCATTGGACTTAAGCTCCAATCCTAGTGCTTCAGCTGCCCCAGCTGCCCCATCAGTGCAGGGCGGAAATATGGCTTTTCAAGGACCGATGGGCTTCGGGATTCCCGATGAATTAGCTGCCTATCCTTCAGGCATGAATAGCATGGCCGCTATACAAAACAATAATTTAGCAACTCCAAGTGTAATTGCTGGAAAACAAAGCGTACCTGGCATAGCGAATAGGGCTGGAACAGTAATGACTGCTATTGACCCTGTAACTGGTGCGGTTAGTTCCCAACCAATGCCACAAATGAGTACTATGAATACGGCAGCTATGACACCTGCACAGCGTAGCACTGCTAGCGAAATTATTGATAGGCAGATGCAGGCGGCTGGACTTAGCCCATTAACAAGTAATGAATTAGGAATATCTACTTCACCTACGGCAACACAAGGCGTCAGCCAACTTGGAGATTATAGCCAAGGCATGTCTACTTCACCTACAGCAACACAAGGCATTAGCCAGATTGGTAATTATGGCACTGCGAGTGGTTTTAATAGCCCAACTGGAATGGTTGATGACTTTGGAAATAGACCTGGAACTCCTACTTCAAGAGGCACACAAGTTGCTGGTACCGATGTTCCTTCTAGTACAACAGCCGGCACAGGGACTGTAAGCGGCTTTGCGGGTGTGGATGACATTGGAAACCGAGGCACTGATACTACATCAGCCGGTTACACTAGGGGTCCATCAACTGCGGGTATGGAACCTGCCCAAGCTGCAGCTCAAAAGTCGGAGAATAAAGCTAATGCTGATGCAGCCGCGCAAGCACAAACTGGCAACCCTAATGCTGGTGCTGTTACAGACAGCAGTGGCAACGCTGTTACTACAAGTTCCGGTGGAGTCGTAACTAGTGGAACTAATCCAGATAATGACAAAGGCGGTGGCCAAGGCGGCGGCAACGGATGTGTTATTGCTACACATGCTGTATCTAATGGAGGCTTTTCTGCGGACGTTAAACGCGAAGCAGTACGATGGTGTGTTAAGAATCTGCACAAACGTTGGTATGGCGAAGCTGTTAGACGCGGATACCGCTACCATGGCATTAAAGCTATTGAAGCAGGTCGTGCACACAATCACTACGAAGAGTTTAAGGATTATGTAGATTTTGCTACAGGTAGGAAACGTAGTCTTACCAATCTTGGAACTTTTGTGTATAGGACAGCACAATTTTTTATTACTGGACTTTTCTTAAAATAACTGATATAATTATTTCCACAGCCTATAATTAGGATGTAGACTGGCTACCCATCACCCCATTCGGCTACTGGTGGCCCCGACAAGGAGAAGACTATGGCTCGTATGGCTGTACAAGAAAAGGCTACAGCAGTAGCTGCCCCTACACGATATACTAGGGATAATTCAGAAGAAATTTCAGAACTAGAAGCATTACAAAACGAACGTAACGCTATTGTTGAAGAACAACAGGATGCTGAAGAAACTGAAGCTATGCAACCTGAAGAAAAAACATTTAAGAAACGGTATGGTGACTTGCGCCGCCATGCCCAAGAAAAAGAAAAAGATATGCGCAACCAGATACGCCAGCTTGAAGAGCAGCTATCGTCAGCCACAAAGGAAGGCATAAAGCTTCCTAAATCAGATGAAGAGATTTCTGAGTGGTCAAAGCAGTATCCTGATGTTGCTAAAATTGTAGAAACAATTGCTACTAAGAAAGCACAGGAACTAGATTCTTCAATTGAAAAACGTTTACAGAATATAGCTGAACGTGAAATTGAATCTAATCGCCAACGAGCTGAGGTAGAGCTACTTCAATTGCACCCTGATTTTGATGAAATCAGAAATAGCGAAGATTTTCATTCGTGGGTAAGCGAACAGCCCGCATGGATACAGAAAGCACTGTATGAAAATGAAAACGATGCTAAATCAGCCGCCCGTGCTATTGACCTGTATAAAGTAGACAGTGATATAGTAACTAAAAAGGCTAAAAAATCAAATAACAAAGATGCAGCAAAGTCTGTGTCTAGTAAAAATTCTATAACCAAACCTCAAGCGGATGAAGCATCAGCATCTATAAAAGAATCTGATGTAGATAAAATGTCTGCACAGGAATACGAAAAACACGCAGAAGCAATTTCTGAGGCTATTCGTAATGGAAACTTTATTTATGATTTATCTGGTGCAGCTAGATAAATAATGAATTGGCAAAGGCGGGTGCTTTTGTCATATGTAGAATAGGCAGGGTAGCTCCTTGCCGACTCTGCAAAATAGCAAACTACAAACATCTTAAAGATTACCTGAGTAACATGGCCTACTTGGTACATCGGTGGCCACCTTTGTACATTGTACACCCTACGTTATACAGCCTCTGCAAAGAATTGTACTGTTTGCATCTGTAAAATCCAAAACATAGGAGATGGATTATGGCTTTTCCAAGAGCTCCGGGCTATAACAACTTACCGAATGGTAATTTTAGTCCTGTAATTTACTCCAAACAGGTGCAGCTTGCATTCCGCAAGGCCGCTGTTTGTGACGCGATTACTAATAATGACTACTTTGGAGAAATCGCAAACTTTGGTGATTCAGTTAAAATCATTAAAGAACCTGAGATTACTGTCAAAGCATATGAGCGTGGTACAACTATTACCCCTCAAGACCTTGATGATGAGGATTTCACCCTCACCGTTGACAAAGCTAACTACTTTGCTTTTAAAGTTGACGACATTGAGGAAGCACATTCGCACGTTAACTTTGAGTCTCTCTCAAGCAACCGTGCGGCATACCGTTTGGCTGACCAGTTTGACCAAGACGTACTAGGCTACTTGACTGGTTTCAAACAAGCTGCAATTAACGGTAACGCTAATGTAGTCAACAACATTGTTAACGGAACTGTTGCTGTTGCCACTGCTGGCACAGATGAACTTCTTACTTCAATGAAGTTGACAGCCGCTGACTTTAATGCTGGTAACGCTGCTAACTGTGTGGGCTTGAAGCCTCGCGCATCTGAAGCTGTACCAACAACTGCTGGCGTAGCTAACCCATTGACTGTGATTGCACGTATGGCTCG
>Ga0213862_10000030_pt1 | contig 50684 bp, 46 predicted proteins | sample PICome_7_FD_160092 | JGI IMG/M metagenome (GOLD analysis project Ga0213862, IMG submission 160092) | Coastal seawater microbial communities near Pivers Island, North Carolina, United States - PICO266 | ecosystem: Environmental > Aquatic > Marine > Coastal | place: USA: North Carolina... | reverse complement strand
ATTTCTGGTCCATCATTTAGTGCTTTATTTATTTCTGACAAGATTTTTTCTTTTAAATTATCATCTAATTTATTTATCTTTTCAGTTAAGTTACCAAATCCATTATTTACATTTATTTCAAGTTCTTTGATAATATCTTTGTATTTATCAAATACTTTAGAAAAATATGTCTTCACTACATGACCAAAAATAATAGGGTCACTAACTTTCATCATTGTAGCTTTAAGATGAATTGATAGTAAAATGTTTTCTTTTTTAGCATCATTAATACTTTTTTGTAAAAAACTCTTAAGATATTTTAAACTCATTACCGACGCATCGATAATTTCATCTTTTTCTAATTTAAACTTATCTTTTAAAAGTATTTCTTTTCCGTTTTTATCAGTATGTGAAATATAAACTTCTGTGGAATTAATTAAAGTGATAGACTTTTCATTATTTCTAAAGTCTCCATTTGTCATCGTAGCAACATGAGTTTTAGAATTTATGTCCCATTCACCCATAGTATGAGGGTTGTTTTTTACATAATTTTTAATCGCAATAGGTGCTCTTCTATCTGAATTTCCTTCTCTTAACACAGGATTTACTGCACTTCCCTTTATAGAGTCATATTTGGCTTTAATTTTCTTTTCAATTACCGTACTGGCATCATTTGGATATTTGGGAATTTTAAAACCTTGATTCTGTAATTCACTTATTGCATTTTTTATTTGTGGTATTGATGCACTGATATTTGGTAGTTTTATAATATTGGCATGTGGTTTTTTTACAAGTTCACCAAGAAACACTAGATCATTATTTATTTTTTGATCTTCAGATAAAAATTCAGAAAAATTAGCCAATATTCTTGCAGAAAGCGATATGTCCTTCGTCTCAATAACAATTTTTGAAGATTTTGTAAATGCTTTTACAATCGGTAAAAATGATAGTGTTGCGAGGGCTGGGGCTTCGTCTGTTTTTGTATATATTATCGTTGACATTAATATCTGTTAATTGAATGTTATATTATAAATTTTTAGGTCATACAAATATATGAATTGACTTGTAAATTATAATATAAAAATCAATTTACTATAAAAAAACAAAAGCCATATTATTGCAGTAAACTGCATTAACATGGCTTTCTATGACTATGAATCCTTACGCTGTATTTCTACTTTTTAATTTTAAATAAATTTAAAATTAAAAACATAATGGTTTCATTTCATATGAAGTTGAGAGAAGTGTAATAACTATTAAATGTTAATTACCTCTTAACTTCAGTTTAATTGTTATCGAATACTTTTACCTTGCAATGATTTGCATCTTTACTAAGATTCAGTAGTAAATCTTATCAAAATCTTATTTTAACTTAATTTATCTAATCCTCTTAAATTTTTTAATAATCACATGAATTATTTAAATTTTAAGATTTAAGACTCTAGTTTTACAACTTTCGCCTTTTTCGAAACAATTTATTTAAAGAACGTCTTTTAAAAGAATTATTATTTGTTACCAAAAGCATTACTGCTATAATTCTTGTACTAATATATAAAGTATAATGAAAATTATAAGAAATTAAATTAAAAAGATCTTAACTAAATATAAACTGGAGTTATTAACAAATGTTTATAAAATTATCTTCTAACTTCTTTAATTCTTGCTTTTTTACCTGTAAGATTTCTAAAATAGAAAATTCTAGCTCTTCTAACTTTTCCTGCTTTATTGACTTCAATTTTTTGAAGAGATGGTAAGTTAATAGGGAATATTCTTTCAACACCTATAGATCCAGACATTTTTCTAATAGTAAATGTTTCAGAGCTTCCGTTACCTCTTCTTTGTAACACGACACCTCTAAAGAACTGTGTTCTAGTTTTGTTACCTTCTTTAATTTCGTAGTAAACAGTTACTGTATCACCAGCTCCAAATTCAGGGAAAGTGTTTTTAGGAACAAACTCATCTTGCACAAATTTTACTAATGAACTCATTTTTAAATATTTTTTAACGTTCAGAGATAACGTGAACGATTTTCGTTGAGAGGTTAGCTTGAATCGGCTGCAAAAATAAACATAAATTGATTAATTACAATAACATTATATGATTTATATTAAAAAATCAAAAAATTATAATAAATCAGGTCTATTTTTTTTAGTATTTTCTATAGCTTTTTCTTCTCTCCACTTTTCGATTTTTGGAAAGTTACCACTAAATAGCACATCAGGAACTTTCCATCCATTAAATTCTCTTGGTCTGGTGTAAATCGGTGCAGCTAGTAAGTTATCTTGAAAAGAATCAGTTAGGGCTGAAGTTTCGTCTCCTAAAACACCAGGAATTAGTCTAATTATAGAGTCACATAAAACTGCTGCAGCTAATTCTCCACCTGTTAATACATAATCTCCAATTGAGATTTCTTTTGTAATTAAATTTTCTCTAATTCTGTGATCAATTCCCTTATAATGTCCACATAATATTATTAGATTCTTTTTTAGAGATAATGAATTACATGTCTTTTGGTTTAGATTCTCTCCATCTGGAGAAAGATAAATTATTTCATCATAGTCTCTTTCATTTTTTAACTTAGAAATACATTTAAAAATAGGTTCTATCATCATAACCATTCCTGCTCCACCGCCAAACTGATAATCATCAATTTTTTTGTGATTATCATTTGAATACTTTCTTAAATCGTGAATTTCTATTGCTATTAATTTTTTATCAATAGCCTTGCTTAAGATAGAATTACTAAAAGGGCTTTCTAATAATTTCGGTAAAGCAGTTATAATATCAATTCTCATTAACATCAGATATTTATTGTTTTTTTAAATTTTACCTAAAATTAAACCTTTCAATTTGATTATTATCATTTATTATCTCTAATCTGAGTGGTTCATAACTATTCATGTTTTTTAATACTTTCTCTACGTCTTTTATTGATTTGATTTCTATATCATTAATGCTCTTAATAAGATTGCCTTTCTTTACACCATAATCGTTCCAGTATTCTTTATATCTAGTATTAAATTCAGCAATTTTAACTCCATATTTTTTTCCAGTTTCTTTTAATTCCTTTTCACTCAAATTCTTGAGAATGCCTATAACATTAAATGCAATTCTTTCATTTTTATTAAGTTTTACTCTAACTATTTTTTCTTCATTATTTCCGTCAATTAAAGTTACATTAACAAAATCTTCGGGTCTTTTAGTACTTAAATAGCCTTTTAAATCTGAAAAATTAGATATTTTAATTTCATCAATAAATTTAATTATATCTCCTTTTTTTATTCCTGCAATTTTTGCTCCAGAATATTCTTCCACTGAATTAATATAAAACCCTTCAATTTGGTCTGTATCTAATTCTTTAGCTATACTGCTATTTAAAGCTGTTCCTGTTACCCCTAAAAAACCATTCTGAACAATCCCAAACTCCATTAAATCTTCAATTACCTTTTTAGCTATATTGCTTGGTACCGCGAAAGAATATCCAATATATGAGCCAGTTTGTGATTTGATTGCTGTATTTATACCTATTACTTCACCATTTGAGTTTACAAGTGCACCACCTGAATTTCCAGGATTAACTGCAGCATCTGTTTGTATAAATGATTGAGTTGTTCGTCCAGTTAGATCTAAATTTCTTGCTTTAGCACTAATAATACCTGCAGTTACAGTAGATGTCAAATTAAACGGATTTCCAATTGCAAGAACCCATTCTCCAATTTTAGTCAAATCACTATTTCCAAATGTAGCATAAGGTAGATCAGATTCAGAATCAACTTTGAGTAATGCTATATCATTTTGGTCATCACTTCCAATAAGTTTTGCTTCAAATTCTTTATTGTCATTAGTTGTAATAATAATTTTATCAGCCTTCTCTATTACATGTGCGTTAGTGACTATATAACCATCTGAAGAAATTATAACACCCGATCCAGTTCCAATTTGCAACTCTTGTTGTCGTCTCCCAAATATTAGATCTTCTAAATTTATTTTATCTGATGTATTTAGAGAGTTTTTTACATGAACTACTGTATTTATAGTTTTCTCAGCTGTAGCAATAAAATCTGGTTTTTCTTGATTAAAAATGCTCGAATTTGTATTGTATTTTACAGGATAATTATTTTTACTTAAAACAGGTTGAATTGTTTTGTTTGTTGTTGTTTTAATAAATTTATCATAAAAATAAATTGATGTAAATGAAATAATTATTGTTATAACTAAAAATGAGATGTTTCTTTTCATATAATATGGATTTATGACAAAATAAAATTATAAATAAATTAATTTTTTTTTATTCATTTAACGTTCATTTAACAACTTTTTATATGCCCAACTTTATCTATATTTGTTTTGATGAATATTGAATTCTTTAAATATCAAGGTACTGGAAATGATTTTATTATAATTGATAATAGATCATTGTCATTTAATAAAAATGATAATGAGTTTATTTCGAGTTTGTGTGATAGAAAGTTTGGAATTGGAGCAGACGGTTTAATTTTATTAGAAAAGGATTTGAAGTATGATTTTAAAATGATATATTTTAATGCTGATGGTTCTGAATCCACAATGTGTGGAAATGGCGGAAGATGTATAGTTATGTTTGCTAATCATTTAAATATAATTAATAATAAAGCTTCATTTGTTGCAGTAGACGGAGTTCATGAAGCATATATTAAAGAGGATTTAATTTTTCTTAAAATGAATGATGTCTCTAAAATAATTAATGTAAAAGATGGATATATATTAAATACAGGGTCTCCACATTATGTAAGAAAAATCGATTCTTTTTCTAATATTGATTTAATTAAAGAATCTAGACTTATAAGAAATGACAAGTCTATTAGCGATAAGGGTGTAAATGTTAATTTTGCTGAAGTAAAACATTCTTCAAAATTAAAATTAAGAACTTATGAGAGAGGTGTTGAAGATGAAACTTTGTCTTGTGGTACTGGAGTTGTGGCGTCAGTAGTTTCATTATATTTAAATAATTTTTTAAAAGGAAATTATGTTGATGTAATTACTAGAGGAGGAAACTTGTCTGTTTCATTTGATTTTGAAAATAATGTATTTAAAAATATTTGGCTAATAGGACCAGCTGTTAAATCTTTTAAGGGCGTGATATGAATTCATTCAAGGGAAATAAAATTTATTTAAGAGCTTTAGAACCTGCAGATATTGATTATATTTTTTCAGTTGAAAACAATGAAAATTATTGGAATGTTAGTGATTCGCAGTTACCTTTTTCAAAATTTGTTCTAAAAGATTATTTAAATAATACCAATAAGGATATTTACGAAATTAAACAAGTTAGGCTGGTGATTTCTAATTTTAACGATACTGCTATTGGAATGATAGATTTATTTGACATTGATTTTAAAAATAAAAGAGCCTGTATTGGGGTAATTATTAATGACAATGAGCAGAATAAGGGTTATGCATCTGAGGCATTAGATTTGATTCTAAATTATTCTGCTAACCATTTATCCTTAAATCAATTATATTGTAATATTTTAAATGACAATAAAATCAGTTTGAAACTTTTTTTAAATAAAAAATTTAAGATTGTGGGTGTTAAAAAAAAATGGGTATATTTTAACAATAAATTTTATGACGAAATTTTATTACAAAGATTGATATGTACATAAAAAAAATTTTAATTTATATTTCATTAATTGGCATTCTAGTAATGTCTGTTTTTTCTTATTTTGTATATATTACAATGTTTATTTCTAATACAAATTTTGAAAATGATTTTGCCTATGTCTATATATATAATAATCATGAATTTGAAGATTTAAAACAGGATTTACAACCAATTTTAAAAAATTTATCATCATTTGAAAGATTAGCAAATAGAAAATCTTATGCTAATAATTTAAAACCAGGAAAATATGCTATAAGAAAAGGTATGAATAATAACGAAATTATAAGCACTCTTAGATCTAAAAAATTAACGGTTGATGTCATGTTTAATAATATAAAAGATGAACATGATTTAGCTTCGAAAATATCTAACCAAATTGAAGCAGATAGCTCTTCAATTGTTAGTGCAATTAAAAATATTGATTTTATGAAGGTCAATGATTTAGATCAATATAATTTTCTATCCATATATTTACCAAATAGTTATAATTTTTATTGGGATACTAGTGCTGAAGAATTTAGAGCTAGAATGTTAAAAGAATATAAGTCTTTTTGGAACGAAAAAAGAATTAATCTTTTAAGTAAAATTGGACTTACTCAAAAAGAAGTAATGATTTTAGCATCAATTGTAAATCAAGAGTCTAAGGAAAAGAGCGAATTAAATACTATTGCTGGTGTCTATATTAATAGATTAAATAATAATTGGAAATTACAAGCTGATCCCACAGTTAAATTTGCTGCTTATCAGTTGCCGGAATATGAAAATACAGTAATAAGAAGAATTTTATTTAAACATCTTAAAATTGACTCTAAATACAATACATATAAATACAGAGGCTTACCACCTGGACTAATAGCTATTCCTGATATAAACTCTATTGACGCAGTATTAAATTATGAAAATCATAATTATTTCTTCTTTTCTGCAGATCCAAAAAGAATAGGGTTCCATACATTTTCTAGAACTTTAGCACAACATAATAGCAACGCAAAAAAATTTCATCGATATTTAGATGAAAAAGGAATTAAAAAATGATTTAATCCTTGTGAATAATAAATATTGTTGGTTTTTTATCAATATTAATTTTATTCTTCTTCCAAATATTAACTGGGAGTGTTTTAATATATTCGTCTTCTAAAGTAATATTACTAGCTACACATAATCTTGTATTATCAGACAATATTTTTAATAAATCATCTAGCATTTTATTGTTTCTGTAGGGAGTTTCAATAAATAATTGAGATTGATTTTTTTGTTTAGAAATTCTTTCAATTTCCTTGATTTTATTTTTCTTTTCTGTTTTATCAATTGGTAGATATCCGTTAAAACTAAAATTTTGTCCATTCATTCCAGAGCTCATTAATGCCAATAAAATAGATGATGGGCCTACTAAAGGTATCACTCTAATATTTTTTTTATGTGCAATAGAGATGATTTCAGATCCTGGATCAGCAACCCCAGGACATCCAGCATCAGAAACTATGCCTAAGTTATGCCCCTTAGATATCGGATCCAAAAAACCACTTAGTTGTTCATTTTTAGTGAACTTGTTAATTAAATTAATATTTAAAGAGCTTTGATTTTTAGCAGGAGTAATTTTTTTTATAAATTTTCTTCCTGCTTTTTCATTTTCGAATAGATAATAATCAGTTTGTTCTATAATTTTTTTTATGGAAATTGGTAATACTTCTAACGGTTCTTGTTCACCTAATGTGTTTGGGATTAAATAAAGATTTCCTTTGATATTAGTTGTATTAAATTGAAAGCTTTTTACCTAAGTCTTCAACATATTTTCTAAACTGCTTATCTGTGGAAGATAAGTTATCTACTGTTTTACATGCATGAAGTACTGTTGCATGATCTCTTTTACCAATTTGAGATCCTATACTAGCTAATGAAGCTTTAGTGAATTTTTTAGCAAAAAACATTGCCAATTGTCTTGCTTGAACGATATGTCTTTTTCTTGTTTTAGACTGTAGAGTACTAACATCCATTTGAAAATAATCTGAAACAGTTTTTTGGATATAATCTATAGAAACTTCTCTTTTTGTATTTTTAACAAATTTCTCAACTATATCTTTTGCAAGTGAAATGGTTATTTCTTTTCTGTTAAATGATGCTTGAGCTATTAGAGATATTATTGCACCTTCAAGTTCACGGACATTAGTTTTGATGTTCTTTGCAACATATTCAATAACTTCTTCACTCATTGTAACTCCATCTCTATATAGTTTATTTTTAAGAATAGATATTCTGGTTTCAAAATCTGGATTTTGAAGCTCTGCTGAAAGACCCCATTTAAACCTAGATAATAATCTAAGTTCAATATCCTGCATATCTACTGGAGCTTTGTCACTTGTCAAAATTACTTGTTTGCCGTTTTGATGTAAATGATTAAAAATATGAAAAAACACATCTTGAGTACCTGATTTACCTGATAGAAATTGAACATCATCAACTATTAAAACATCTATTATTTGATAAAAATGAATAAAATCATTTCTATTATTTTTCTTAACTGACTCAATATACTGTTGAGTAAATTTTTCTGCTGTAATATATAAAACAGTTTTTTCAGGATATTTATTTTTAATGTCAATTCCGATTGCGTGTGCTAAATGTGTTTTTCCTAAACCTACTCCTCCAAAAATCAGCAGTGGATTAAAAGATGTTCCTCCTGGCTTATTTGAAACAGCTATTCCCGCATTTCTGGCAAGCCTATTTGAGTCACCTTCAAGGAAATTTTCAAAAGTATAATTTGGATTAAGCTGAGATTCAATTTTTACATTTTGAATTCCAGGAATTATAAACGGATTTCTCAATTCAGGGATTTTTTTATTAATTGAAGTTGAGACACTTTGTGAACTTATAGAAGAATTATTAGAACTTGGTATTTTCTCTGTAAATGGTTGAGAATTTCCAAATGTATTTTCCATCTTAATTACATATACTAGTTTTGCATCAGACCCTAATTCTTTTTTCAATGCTACCTTTAAAAGTTTAACATAATGTTCTTCAAGCCATTCGTAAAAAAATTTACTAGGTACTTGAATGCTTAGAGATTGATCTATCAACTTCACAGCTTTAATAGGTTCAAACCATGTCTTATATGCTTGTGGTTGAATATTGTCTTTAATAAATTTAAGACAACTTGACCAGACAGATTTAGCTGTGACGTTCATTAAGATATTTGTTATTGTTGTTAGTTAATTTAATTTTTTTTCAGTCTTAGGTTAATAAAAAAACTGAAAGGCAAATATGTGAAAAAAAAATGAAAAAAAAAAATTAAAAACGGTTGATTTTTAATTTTTTTTTATGCATGTTTCTATAATATAAATTTAATAATATTTTTTTAGAAATTAATAATTATTTAATGAAAAAAACTACAACAAAACTAAAGATCAGATACAGCGAAACCGACCAAATGGGAGTTGTTCATCATGGAAACTACGCTCAGTTTTTTGAAATTGGTAGATTAGATTGGATTAATAAATTAGGTATTTCCTATAAAAAAATGGAGTCAGAAGGAGTCTTGCTTCCAGTTTTATCATTGGAAGTAAATTTTATTAAATCTGCTTATTATGATGATGAAATAGTAGTTCACACTTATTTAATTGAAAAACCTACTGCAAAAATTAAATTTGAATATGAGATCTATAATAGTAGTAATGAATTAATTACAACAGCAAAAACTGAATTGGTATTTGTTAGTAAGAAAAATAACAAACCAATTCGTTGCCCAAATTATTTTCTAGAAAGGATTTAAATAAGTAACTAGCTTATTATTAAGTATTTTTAAGTTATCGTTGATCTTATAATTTTTTAAAATAGGTGCTTTTATTCCTTCATGTAATTTCGCATTTGTTTTATAAACCATGATTTCATCCCAAATATTTTCTTTTAAAAATGTATTAAGTGTTATAGCTCCACCTTCTACTATTACTGAACTTATTTGTTTTGAATTTAGGTATATACATACCTGTTTAGCTACATTTTTTTTAAAATCAATATCATCATTTGAAATCACCAATACTTTAGACTTTGATTTAAAAATATTTAAATTCTTGTTTAAATTATTTTTTTTGGTAATTACTGCAATTGTTGGAGATTTACCAAAATAATCTCTAGTATTTAATTTTGGATTATCTTCCTTAATAGTATTGCTTCCTAAAAGAATACATTGGAATTCTGATCTTAATTTATGAGTAAATTGTCTAGAAATTTCATTTGATATCCAAACTGGTTTTTTTATTTTTTTTTCTAATGGAGCAATATATCCATCTTTAGATTCGGCCCATTTTAAAACTGTATAGGGTCTTTTCTTTAGTATGTTAGTCATGAATATTCTATGATGTGTTTTACATTGTTCAGCTAAAATTCCAACTTTAACAATTATTCCATTTTTCTTTAGTCTTTTTATACCATTTCCACTTACTTTTGGGTTAGGATCTTCAATTCCTATATATACTTTAGGAATTTTAAATTTCAAAATAAGATCTGAACATGGTGGAGTTTTTCCAAAATGTGAACATGGTTCCAATGTTACATATAATGAAGAAGAAATGAGAAGTTCTTTATTTTTTACTGAATTTATAGCATTTACTTCTGCATGATTACTTCCATACTCACTTGTATAGCCTTCACCAATTATTTTATTGTCATGTACAATGCAGCAACCTACTGCTGGATTAGGATATGAAGAAGGTATAGCATTTTTAGCTATTTGAATACATCTATTAATATATTTTTCGTGTATATTCACAATACAAAAATAGTATTAAATTTGGAAGATTTTAGATATATAATTAGAGAAATTAAACCCGAAGATAATTCTCATATATGTAAAGTAATTAGAGATGTTTTTATTGATTTTGATTTACCTCTTGTAGGAACAGCATATGCTGATAATGAAACAAATAATATGTACGAAAGTTATTTAAATGATAATGAACAATATTTTGTTATCGAGTTTCAAGGAAAAGTTTTAGGAGGAGCAGGAATAAAACCTTTAAAAAATGGAAGTAAAGATGTTTGTGAACTACAAAAAATGTATTTTTCAAATAAAATAAGAGGCAAAGGCTTGGGGGTAAAAATGTTACAAAAATGCTTAGCATTTGCAAAAAAATCAAACTATAAAGTTTGTTATTTAGAGACAATTAAAACTTTAACATCCGCAATACATCTTTATTACAAATTTGGATTTAAAAGGATTAATGGACCATTAGGTGATACTTGTCATTACTCGTGTGATATTCATATGACTAAGAATTTACAGCAATGATATTAGAAAATTTAAAGAAAGAGTTTGTAAATAAGTTATCTGTAATTTATTCTGATGGAGAAATTCTATTCCTTTTTAAAATACTATGTGAAGAGTATTTGAAAATACCTTCATTTAAACTTCTGTTTTCTTCTAAAATAGTAATTAAAAAAAGTGAATCGGATCTTTTTTTCAATACAATAATTAGATTGTTAAATGAAGAACCGATTCAATATATATTAGAGAAAACATCATTTTATGGTCTTAACTTTGTTTGCTCACCTTCAGCATTAATTCCTAGACCTGAAACAGAAGAATTGGTAGACTGGATTGTTAAATCAGAGTCAGCTAAAATTACAATTCTTGATATAGGAACAGGAAATGGATGTATTTCTGTTTCATTAGCAAATAATGGTTTTATTGTTGATGCCTTAGATATTAGTTACTCTGCACTAGATTTAGCTAAAAAAAATGCTTTTCAAAATAAGGTAGATATTAATTTTATTGAAGCAGATATATTTAATTATGATTCGAATAAGAAATATGACTTAATTGTATCTAATCCACCTTACGTAAGGGAATCTGAAAAAAAAATGATGTTTAAAAATGTTTTAAATTTTGAACCCAGCTTAGCTTTATTTGTAGATGATATAGATCCATTAAAATATTATAATGCAATTTTGAAATTTGCTAACAATAACCTTGAAATTAACGGTAAGATTTACTTTGAAATAAACGAATATTTATACAACGATATGAAAGAACTACTATTAAATTATGGATATACTAAGATTAATATTAAAAAAGATATATTTAAAAAAAATAGATTTATAAGTGCTATTTTAAAAAAAAGAAATAAATAATATTTAAAAATAAGATTATTTTAAACTTTAATATATCATCTTCTTTAATTCTTTTAAGATTAAACAGTTCTCTCTTATAAAGATGTAATTTATTAAAATTTTGTTTTCTTATTTTTAAATTCTACAGTATTTAATAATTTAATGCAATTTGATATTTCATTAAAATCAGATAATCGTTTTGTATTTTTTGATACTATGGAAAAAGATCCGTGTATTTCATCAATATTAAGCTTATTCAATTCTAAAATATTACAGGAGTTAATCCCACTACCTGGCATAATTTTTATTCTATTATTACTAATCTTAATTAGTTTTTTTATCAAGCTTATTCCTTTGATTGCAGTTTTCATTTGACCAGATGTTAGTAGTCTTTTAACCTTTAAATTAATTAGCAGATTCAATACTTTTATTGGGTTGTTAACTTGGTCAAATGCTCTATGAAAAGTGAAATCCAATGGTTTTGACAATTGTATTAATTCACTAGTTCTATCTATATCTAAATCTTTATCTTTAGTTAGTACACCACAAACTATTCCATTACATCCTATATTCTTAAATAGGACTATATCCTCTTTAATTTTTTTAAATTCTTCATCTGAATAATTAAAATCTCCAGCTCTGGGCCTAATAAGAATATTAACGGGAATATTAAGCCTTGATATTACTTTTTTTGCAAGATTATAGTTTGGAGTAATACCACCAAAACTTAGCTTTTCACAAAGTTCGACTCTTTGAGCACCTGCTTTTTCTGCATTAACAGCTGACTCGTATGAGTTAGCACAAACTTCTAATATCATTTTTCTTCTTCTTTTTCTAAATGAGTAGAATAATTAATATTTAATACATCAAGTCTTTTGAAATAGTTTTGAGCTTTTAATTTAAAATCATTAAAGTTAGTTTTGTTTTTAGTCCAAAGAACCTCAGAAAGAGCTAAAATCCTTGGAAAAACCATATATTCAACATGCTCACTAGTTTTCATATATTCAGTCCAAACATTTGCTTGAGCGCCAATTATAAATTTCTTTTGATTTTCATTTAATTCAGATGGTATAGGATTGTAATTATACACTTCTTCAATCGGAGTATAACCTCCTATAGCAATAGGTTCTCCATTTTGTTTAGATTGATAATGATCAAAATATAAATTTGCATTTGGAGACATAATAACTTCATGACCCATCTTAGCTGCTTTTAGACCACCACTTTCTCCTCTCCATGACATAACTGTTGCATTTGGAGCTAAACCACCTTCTAAAATTTCGTCCCATCCAATTATTTTTTTTTCATTAGAATTAACATATTTTTCAATTCGTTTAATAAAATAACTTTGAAGTCCATGTTCATCAACTAATTTTTTTTTATTTATTACCGCTTGGCAACTGTCACACTCTTTCCATCTGCTTTTTGGAGCTTCATCTCCTCCAATGTGTATGTATTTTCCAGGAAATAAATTTATCACTTCATCTAATACATCTTCAAGAAAGTTAAATGTGCTTTCTCTAGTGCAATATATGTCTTCAAATACGCCCCAGGTAGTAGCCACATTTATTTTTTCTTGTCTACAACTTAAAAATGGATATGAAGCTATAGCAGCCTGAGCATGTCCGGGCATTTCAATCTCGGGTATTATTAAAATCTCTCTGGATTCTGCAAAAGCCACAATATCTTTAATCTCATCTTGAGTATAATATCCTCCATATCTGGTTTTATCATAAAGAATAGGTTTATCAGTGTAATGTCCCAATAGTGTAGAATCTCTGTAAGATCCAATTGTATTTAGTTTAGGGTATTTTTTTATTTCAATTCTCCAGCCTTGATCTTCAGTTAAGTGCCAATGAAATGTGTTGAATTTTAGCATAGCTAATGCATCAATATATTTTTTTATAAAATCAACAGAAAACATATGTCTACTAACATCCAAGTGCATTCCTCTGTATTTAAACTTTGGAGAATCATTAATTATTTGGCATGGAATTTTTATATTATTAGTAATATAATTCGAGTTCTCAAACTGTACAGGTAATAGTTGACGAAGAGTTTGAACAGCATAAAAAGCCCCTTTATTAGTTTGGCTATAAATATTAATATTTTTCTCCTTTATTTCTAATATGTATCCTTCATCATTATTAAGATCTTTTTTTAAAAAGTTTATTTCATTTGTATAACTTTTAAGATTATTATCAATCTTAAGAAAATCTTTTAAAAAGTTTGCTGATGTTTTATAATTATCAGTATAATTTACTTTTGTTTTATTAGATAAATTAAATACACCAGCCGTGAAAATTCTAGAATTAGGATTAGGAATAATTTCATTAGAATAAGCTGTAAAATTTGATAAGTTAATAATTAAAAAAAGACTAAAAACAATTATTTTCTTGTGTGTCATTTTAGTATATTAGGTCCTTAAATATAATTAAAAATAGTTGATTTTTCGTCGTTCAGTTTATGAGTGTTAAAGAACAAATAGAGTTTTTAAGGTCTGAATTACATAAACATAATTATAATTATTATGTGCTCGATGATCCTACACTTTCAGATTATCAATTTGATTTGAAATTAAATGAACTTATAAAATTAGAAAAACTTTATCCTGAATTTTATGACTCTAACTCTCCAACAGTTAGAGTGGGTGGTGGTATAACAAAAAATTTTAATACTGTTATTCATAATACACCTATGTACTCTCTTGATAATTCATATTCAATTGATGATTTATATAATTGGGAAAAGCGAATAAAAAAGATCATCGATGGTGATATAAAGTTTACCTGTGAGTTAAAATATGACGGAGTTTCTATTAGTCTTTCTTATCTTAATGGTAAATTCATTAAAGCTATAACCAGGGGAGATGGATTTCAAGGAGATGATGTTACAGCAAATATTAAAACAATTCCAACTGTCCCTTTAGTTCTTCAAGGTAAATATGTTAAAGATTTTGATATTAGAGGTGAAATTGTAATGCCCATTGAAGGATTTAAAAGACTAAATCAAAATAGAATTAGTAAAGGAGAAGAGCCTTTTAAAAACCCAAGAAATACAGCTTCGGGTAGTTTGAAGTTACAGGATAGTAAAGAAGTTTCAAAAAGACCTTTGGAGTGTTTATTATATTCAATTGTTGAAAATAATAACATCATCAAGTCACAGTATGAATCTTTAAAATATGCAAAATCTTGGGGCTTCAACGTTTCTCAACATTCAACATTAGTTAATTCTATAAAAGAAGTTTATGATTTTGTGTCTTTCTGGGAATCAAATAGATTTTCTCTACCATTTGAAATTGACGGTATCGTAATAAAGGTTAATAGTATTGATCAACAAAATGAACTTGGTTTTACTTCAAAATTTCCAAGATGGGCTATAGCATATAAATTTAAGCCAGAGCAATCTTTTACCATATTAAAATATATTACATATCAGGTTGGTAGAACAGGTTCTATAACGCCCGTAGCAAACTTAGAGCCTATTGATCTAGCTGGTACAATTATTAAAAGAGCTTCCCTACATAATTCAGACTTTATAAGAAAAATGGATATAAGAATAAATGATCATGTTTATATTGAAAAAGGGGGAGATATTATACCTAAAATAGTCAAGGTTGATATTAAGAAAAGGAATAGTATGTCAACTCCAACCGAATTTATTTCAAATTGTCCTGAATGCGGATCAGTATTAAAAAAAATAGAAAGTGAAGCAAATCATTATTGTGTAAACTCATCCGAATGCAAGCCTCAAGTTTCTGGAAGAATTCAACATTTTATTTCCAGAAAGGCAATGGATATAGATGGTCTAGGTGCAGAAACTGTTAATTTATTAGTAGAGAAAAGATTAATTAATAACTACTCAGATCTTTACAGATTAAAAGTTGAAGATTTATTAGTACTTGATCGTATGGCACATAAAAGTTCACAAAATTTAATTAATGGAGTTTTGATTTCAAAACAAATTAGTTTTGAAAGAGTTCTCTATGCTTTAGGTATTAGACATGTTGGAGTTACAGTAGCTAAAAAATTAGCATACCATTATAAAAACCTCGATGCAATAATGTCTGCAAGTTTTGAAGATTTAGAATCTGTTGATGAAATTGGAGGAAAAATTGCAGAAAGTATTATAAGCTTTTTTAACACTCAAGAAAATCTAGTAATAATCAATGATTTAAAACTCTATGGGCTAAAGTTTGAAATTGAAGAGGATAATAACATTCGCACAAATAAACTAAATAGTCAAATATTTGTAGTTAGTGGAGTTTTTTCAAAATTTTCTAGAGATGAACTAAGAAGTTATATAGAAAATAATGGAGGTAAAGTTAAGTCTTCAATATCTTCTAAAACTGATTATCTTGTTGCTGGAGATAACATGGGACCCAGTAAAAAAGAAAAGGCAATAAATTTAAATGTTGAAATTATTTCTGAAGATGAATTTATTGAATTACTAAACTTCTAAAGAAGCACTTTTATATTTTTTAAGATTATTTTTATGAAAATAAAAATCAATTTTACCAAGAAATAGCCCGTGACACCCTACTTGATTTACTAATACAATTTCATCGTTTATGTTTTTTACAGGGGTTGGTTCTTTTAAGAAAGTATGAGTGTGACCTCCTATTATTAAGTCAATATCTTTCGTATTTTTAGCCAAATTAACATCACTAATTTTTGAAGGATAATCTTTGTATTCGTAACCAAGGTGCGATAAACATATAATTAAATCACACATTTCATTATTTTTTAATGTATCAACAGTTTGTTGTGTAATTTCTATTGGATCCAAATATTTTGTTTCTTTATACAGGTTTTTAGTTACCATACCATTTAATTCAACTCCCAATCCAAATATCCCAATTTTTATTCCTTCTTTATTAAATGTTTGATATGGTTTGACTATACCATCTAGAATTGTATTTTTAAAATCATAGTTTGCTGAAACAAAATTAAATTTTGCATGAGGTAATTGTTTATATAATCCATCAATACCGTTATCAAAATCATGATTCCCTAAAGTTGCTAGGTCATATTTAAGCATACTCATTAACCTAAATTCTAACTCACCTCCATAGTAATTAAAATATGGAGTTCCTTGAAAGATGTCTCCAGCATCAAGAAGTAATGTGTTTTTTGAGTTCTTTCTAATATTATTAATTACAGTAGCTCTTCTTGAAACACCCCCTTTTAATGCGAAATCTGCATTGTTTTTATCAAATGGATCTATATGACTGTGTACATCATTTGTGTGTAAAATAGTGACTTTCTTTAGTTCAATACCCGTGCTACAATTATTTAATAAACTAGCCCCAGTCACCGCTGTAGTTGTTAATAAACTATTATAAATAAATTTTCTTCTATTCATCTATCTCTTAATAAAAAATCTTTTGTCATTTGTAAGGTTTAGTGTATCTATACTAATAAAATAATCAATCAATAAATCTCTAATTTTGTAGTTTAATTTAGTGCTTTTAATGCTATTACTAAAAAAGTCCATTTTATCTCCACCATTTAATAAGAAATTACTAGTTGCTACATTGTAATAATCTGTATTTTTAATTAGTTTATTATTTACTTTTGCGCTTATGAGTTCATAATTATTATTTAATATAATTTGTGCATTTGAAATTGGATGTGCCAGTTTTGCATTAGTTAAATAGTTAATCATTAAAAAAATATCTTTTCCGCTTAATTTAGTTACTACGATATCATTTTCAAAAGGCATAAGATTATAAGCAGTTTTTTTATTAATATTTCCAATCGATATTGATGATCTTATACCTCCATAATTTAAAAGAACCATGTCAATAGTCTCACCAGTTAAAGATTTGAAAATAGGGTTGCTAAGTTCATAAACTGCATCAGCCATCATATTACCAATTGCTGTATTTAATTCTCCATCTTTTTTGTTATAATTTTTTATAGAATATGCATATGGAGTGTAAAGATCTTTTTCGATTTTTTCTCTAAATGGTGCAATGAATGATTCAAAAAGGGAGTCTTTTTTATGGATAGTATCAATTTCTATGCTAGCATATTTATAATTGTATTTATTAGTATATTTCTTACAACTACTAAATGCTAGCAATGAAATAAAAAAAAGTGTTTTTAATAAATATTTCATTGGAAGTTTTATAGTAAATTCAATTTCATCTTTATTACATTTGTATAATAATTTTAAATATATGTTTTTTAAGTTATTCAAGAAAAAATCAAATGATAAATATTTAAATTATCTATTAGATAATCGTAAAATTTCTGTTAATAATAAGAAAATTGAATCTGTTGGAGTTATCTTGAATCTAGAGGAATATAATGATTATGATTCTATACGTAATATATTCACATCCCTAGGCATAAAGGAAAACAAAATTAAATTTGTTGCTTTTGTTAGTGATAAAGATGAAACTTTAACTAGTTGGGATTCTTACTTTACTCCTTCGGATTTTGGCTGGAATGGAAATATTTCAAATTTTGATATTAATGAATTTATTGATACTCAATTTGATGCTTTAGTTAGTTATTATAATAAGGATTTATTTGAGTTAAACCTAGTAACTGCTAAATCAAAAGCTAATTTTAAAATCGGTATATCCAATAAAGATCAAAGACTTCATGATTTTATTATAAATATCAAATCAGAGTTTATTGATGTCTTTCAATTCGAGATTCAAAAATACCTCAAAGGACTAGGTAAAATATGATTTACAAAAAACTAATTGGGACAGGAGTAGCTTTAATTACCCCATTCAATGAAGATTTTTCAATTGATTATAAATCTTTTGCAAAACTTATATCTTACAACATTAATAACGGCGTTGATTATTTAGTTATTAATGGAACAACTGGTGAGAGCGCTAATATTAGTATAGATGAAAGAAATGAAATTATTTCTTTTGTTTCCAAAATTAATAATAATAGATTGCCAATTGTTTTAGGTTTAGGCGGTAATAATACAACTAAAGTTGTAGATGAAATTAAAAACACTAAACTTGATGATGTCTCAGCTATTTTATCAGTATCGCCATATTATAGTAAACCAACACAACAAGGTATATATGAGCATTATAAATATATTGCATCTAATTGTTCGTTACCGATTTTAATTTATAATGTTCCTGGGAGAACTTCACAAAATGTTTCACCAAAAACTATTTTAAGATTGGCAGACGATTTTGATAATATTGTTGGTGTAAAGGAAGCAGCTGGTGATTTGAATCAATATTTAGATTTAATCAAAAGAAAGCCTGATAATTTTTTAATAATTTCAGGTGATGATGATTTGGCTGAAGAAGTAGTACAGAATGGAGGAGATGGTGTTATTTCTGTTATAGGTCAGGCGTTTCCTAGAGTTTTTTCGGATTCAATAAAATTGGCGCTGAATAAGAAAAAATCAATTAATAAACTTAATAAAATCATTTCATTAATCTTTAAAGAAAATAATCCTGCTGGAATAAAATATGTTTTGTTTAAAAAACACTTATGCAAAAATATCTTAAGATTACCTTTAATAAGTGTTACAGATTCTTTAAAGTCTAAAATTAACTTAGAATTAGATAATCTTAAATAAATTTAGCTATAAATTAATATTTTTTTTAAATACATATTATTTACTTAATTTTGCAATTCAATTTTATACATGAAAAAAACTTTAATATTACTTTTTTTATTCATAATTATATTTTCTTGTGGACAATACCAAAAGGCGATAAATGGAGATGATGTTTCTCAGAAATTTTCTTTAGGAACAGAGCTTTACGAAGAAGGTAAATTTATTAAAGCAAATAGATTGTTTGAACAGATAGTTCCTAGATACAGAGGTAAACCTCAAGCCCAAAAATTAATGTACATGCATGCGATGTGTTTTTATGAAAGTAAAGATTATTATACAGCTAATTACAGGATGGAAAAATTTGTTAATACTTATCCAAACAGCGAAAAACTAGAAGAAATGTCTTTTTTAGCTGCAAAAAGTTATTATTTCCTTTCTCCAGTTTTTTCTAAAGATCAAGCAGATACTTCTGTTGCTATAGATAAATTACAACTTTTTATTAATACTTTTCCAGAATCAGAGTATATTGCTGAGGTTAATGAGTTAATATTCGAGTTAGATTACAAATTAGAATATAAAGCTTATAGTAAAGCACTACAATACAATACTTTAAATGATCATCAATCTGCTATAAAATCATTTGATAATTTTATAGTTGAATTTCCTGGATCAACATTAAGAGAAAATGTTCTTTATTATAAGTTTGATTCTGCATATAAGTTAGCAATTAATAGCGTAGAATGGAAGATGCAAGAAAGAATCAATAAGGCGATTAGCTATTATAATTCATTTATAAAGTTTTATTCTGATTCTAATTTTTCGCAAGAAATAGATGACAAAGTAAAAGAACTAAAAAAATTAAAAACAACTTAGACCCTATAATTATGGATTTAAAAAATTCTAAAGCACCAGTTAACACAGAGACTTTTGATAGAAATATTATTGATCAACCAACGGATAATATTTATGAAGCAATATCGATTATTTCTAAAAGATCTGAACAAATTAATTCTGATATAAGAACAGAATTAATAGACAAACTAGAAGAGTTCGCTACTTACAATGATAGTTTAGAAGAAATATTTGAAAATAAGGAGCAAATTGAAGTATCTAAATTTTACGAAAGATTACCAAAACCTCATGCTATGGCAGTTCAAGAGTGGTTAGAGAATAAAATTTATCATAGAAATAGCTCAGAAGATTCATTAGAAAAGTAAATAATGTCAGTCTTAAGCGGAAAAAACATTCTAATTGGTATATCCGCTGGTATAGCTGCTTATAAAACAGCTTCGTTAGTCCGACTTTTTATAAAATTAGGCTGTGATGTAAAAGTTGTTATGACTCCATCAGCTAAAGATTTTGTAACTCCTCTTACTTTGTCAACTCTTTCAAGGAACCCTGTACTTAGTAAATTTGTTGAAGATGAGGATCATGAGATGTGGAATAATCATGTTGAATTAGGTCTTTGGGGTGATTTATTATTAATTTGCCCTGCAACTGCAAATACCTTATCTAAAATGTCAACAGGTAGATGTGATAATTTATTAATAGCAACTTATTTATCTTCTAAATGTCCAGTATATTTTGCACCTGCAATGGATCTTGATATGTATAAACATGAATCTTCAAAAGCATCAATTGATAAATTAATATCTTTTGGTAATATTTTAATTCCCCCTGTATTTGGTGAACTTGCTAGTGGATTAATTGGTAAAGGAAGAATGGCCGAACCTGTTGATATAGTATCTTTTATTGAAGAAGATATAAGTAATAAATTACCTTTAAAAAATAAAAAGATTTTAATTACTGCTGGTCCAACTTACGAAAAAATTGATCCAGTTAGATTTTTGGGAAATAATTCAAGTGGAAAAATGGGATTTGAATTAGCAAATACCGCAACAAAATTAGGAGCTTCGGTTTTTCTTATCAGTGGACCAACTAATCTACAATTAAGTAATAAAAAAATTAAACGAATTGATATTACATCCTCTGATGAAATGTTTAATCAAGTTAAAAAAATATATAAAAATTTTGATATCATTATAATGTCAGCTGCTGTTGCAGATTTTAAGCCTAAGATAATTTCAAATAACAAAATTAAAAAAAAGAACGAATTTATTTCTTTAGATCTTGAAAAAACTAGGGATATTTTATCCTATATAGGAACTAATAAATCTAATCAATTCATAGTTGGGTTTGCATTAGAAACCGATAATGAATTTGAAAATGCAAAAACTAAATTACACAGTAAAAATTTAGATTTAATAGTTTTAAATTCATTAAAAGATAAAGGAGCTGGTTTTGGATTTGAAACCAATAAAGTGTCTATTATAGATAAAGAAAATAAAGTTATTAATTTTCCGTTAAAATCTAAAGAACTAGTATCTTATGATATATTTAATATTATAATTGAAAAACTCAATGAATAAACTATTATTAATAGTATCTATATTTTTCTCGATCAATTGTTTTACCCAAGAGTTAAACTGTAATGTAGTAATTAATGCTTCACAAACTGGAAGTGAAAACCTTCAAGTTTTTAAGACCTTAGAAAATCAAATAAATGAATTTATAAATAATACTTCATGGACAAATAAAAATTATATTAATAAACAAAGAATTAACTGTTCTATGATTGTTAATATAAGTAGTTTCGATAATAACAATTACAAAGCTACCCTTCAAATACAATCAAGTAGACCTATTTTTAATTCTTCTTATGATTCTACTGTTTATAATTATATTGATAAGAACTTCTCATTTCAATATCAAGAATTTCAAAACTTTACATTTAATTCAGATCAATTTGAATCTAATCTTGTTTCAGTTTTAGCATTTCATGTATATATTATTTTAGGATTAGATGCTGATACTTTTGAGCTTAATTCTGGCATTCAGTATTATCAAAGTGCTCAAAAAATATTAGATTTCTCAAATGGAACTAATTATTTAGGTTGGAGTGCTAAAGATGGAAGGCAAACTAGATATTATTTGATAGATAACCTACTGTCACCAACATATAAAGAATATAGTCATATGTTATATAATTATCATTTAAATGGATTAGATAAAATGTACGATGATATTAAAGGTTCTAAATCTAATATTGCAAAATCTATACTATCATTAGAGAGAATGAATAACAGACGACCAAACTCTTATTTGTTAAAAGTTTTCTTTGATTCTAAGTCTGATGAAATAAGAGATATATTTAGTGGTGGCCCTAGTGTAGAAATTACTAATTTACTGTCTACACTTTCTAAATTAGCACCTATACATTCTTCAAAATGGAGAGATATTAAATTTTAACTAACTTTAATAAAAATTCTAATAATTTGTTAAAGAATATAAGCATAAAGAATTATGCATTAATTGAAGATATTAATGTTGATTTTAATAACGGCCTCTCTGTTATTACTGGGGAGACAGGAGCTGGTAAATCTATTTTAATAAAAGCTTTATCATTAATTTTAGGTAAAAGATCTGATATTTCTGCAATCAATAATATAGAAAAGAAATGTATAGTTGAAGGTACTTTCGATCTAGCTAACTATAATTTAAAATCAATATTTAAATTAAATAATTTAGATTATGAAACAGAAACAATTATTAGAAGAGAAATTTTACCCTCAGGAAAATCTAGAGCTTTCGTTAATGATTCACCTGTTGTATTAAGCCAGTTAACATCTATTAGTGAGAAATTAATTGATATCCATTCTCAAAATCAGAATTTGGAATTAGTTAATAGTGATTTTCAATTTGATTTAATAGATGCAATTTCTGATTCAACTAAGCTAGTAATTAAATATCAAAAAGGATTTGATTTATATAATTCTTTAGTAAAAGAACATTATGAATTAAAACTATCAAAGATTGAATTAAATAAAGCATTTGATTATAACAATCACTTACTAGAGGAAATTAATGCATTAAACCTATCAGAAATTAATTTAGATGATCTAGAGAATGAAAATCAAAAATTATCTAACTTTCATGATCTTAAAAATGAATTAAATTTAAGCAGTTCTATATTTAACGACGAACAATTTGGAATAATCTCTTTACTAAATAAATTAAATATTAGCTTAAAAAATATGTCTGATAAGTCTGATACTTTTAATCAGTTATCGAATAGATTTCAATCTGCATTTTTTGAAATTGACGACATTCGATCAGAAATTGAAAATGCTAATGAAAATCTAGTAGATGATCCTAAAAAATTATTAGAAATTAACAAGCTTCTTTCCAAATTAGATAATTTGTTTAGAAAGCATGGTATTTCATCTATAGATGAATTAATAGTTATACAAAAAGAACTTTTAAGTAAGGTTTCAAGTTCAAATAACATTGATAAACAAATTAAAGACTTGAGTATTAAAATTAAATCTCATTTAAATGAATTGCAATGTGAAGCCAAAATAATTCATAATAAAAGATTAAATGTAATTTCTCTAGTTGAAAATGATTTGCAATTAATTCTTTCAAAACTAGGCATGAAAAGTGCAAGGTTTAAAATTGGATTAACTATTTCAGAAAAACTTTTATCTAACGGTATTGATAAACTAGACTTTAAATTTAGCGCTAATAAAGGTTCTGATTTTAAGTCTATAAAACAATCAGCTTCTGGTGGTGAAAAGTCTAGAATTATGTTAGCATTTAAATCTATTTTAGCAAAGTATAAAAAGTTACCTACACTAATGTTTGATGAAATAGATACGGGTGTCTCTGGTGAAATTTCAAATAAAATGGGAGATATAATGAGTGATATGAGCAGTCAAATGCAGATATTTGTGATTACTCATCTTCCGCAAATTGCATCCAAAGGAGATTCGCATTTTAAAGTCTTTAAACAAGAAAATGAATTTACTACTTCAACAAACTTAATTAAATTAAATCATCAAGATAGAATTGTTGAAATTGCAAAGATGCTTGAAGGAGATAATATTTCAAATTCAGCTGTTGCTCATGCAAAACAATTACTTAATTAAACTTATATTTGTTTAAAATTTAAAATTATGTCACATAATCTATTAAAAGGAAAAAAAGGTATTATTTTTGGAGCTCTTGATGAAAATTCAATAGCTTGGAAAACCGCAATAAGAGTTCATGAAGAAGGAGGGACTTTTGTTTTATCTAATGCTCCCGTAGCAATGAGGATGGGACAAATCGATAAATTAGCAGAAATTACTAACTCTAAGGTTATAGGAGCTGATGCAACTTCAATTGAAGATCTTGAAAATCTTGTTAATGAATCTATATCTATACTTGGTGGAAAATTAGATTTTATTCTCCATTCTATTGGAATGTCTATTAATGTTAGAAAAGGCAGGCATTATACTGATCAAAAATATGATTGGACTCAAAAAGGCACTGATGTTTCGGCTATGTCATTTCATAAAGTAATGCAGACTTTATATAAAGCAGATGCTATGAATGAATGGGGGAGTATTGTTGCTTTAACATATATGGCTGCTCAAAGAGTTTTTCCTGACTATAATGATATGGCTGATAATAAAGCTTATTTAGAGAGTATTGCAAGAAGTTTTGGTTATTTTTTTGGAAAAGACAAAAAAGTTCGCGTTAATACTATTTCTCAATCACCTACTCCTACTACAGCTGGTAATGGTGTTAAAGGGTTTGATGGATTTATTAATTATGCCGAAAAAATGTCTCCATTAGGTAATGCAACAGCATTAGATTGTGCTAATTATACTATTACTCTTTTTAGTGATCTAACTAAAAGAGTTACTTTACAAAATTTATATAACGATGGAGGTTTTAGTAATATGGGTGTAAGTGATTCTATTATGGATACTTTAACATAATACAATTCTATTTAATAAATTTAAAAAACAACACTTTGAGAATATTCAAGGTGTTTTTTTTATTCTATTATCTTGACTAAATTTACATAAATGAATAATTTATCCTTTTCTTTTATAATTCCTGTTTATAACAGACCTGATGAAATTGAGGAATTACTTTTTAGTTTTACCAACCAAAATAATAACACTCCCTTTGAAATAGTGATAATTGAAGATGGATCAGTAAATCTATCAGATAAGATTGTTGTTAGATACTCAAGTCAATTAAATATATCATATTATAAAAAAAATAATTCAGGACCGGGAGATTCTAGAAATTTTGGCATGGATAAAGCAAAAGGGAATTATTTTATTATTCTTGACTCAGATTGTATTTTACCAAAAGATTATTTAAGTAATTTAATAATTAGTTTAGAAAAAACATATGTTGATTGCTTTGGAGGAATTGATGATGCACATCATTCATTTTCAAATTTTCAAAAAGCTGTAAATTTTTCAATGACCTCTTTTATTACTACCGGAGGAGTAAGAGGAAGTGTAAAAAATAAAAATAACTTTCAAGCAAGAAGTTTTAATATGGGAATTTCCAAAAAAGCATATGATATTACAAAGGGATTTGGGAATATTCATCCTGGAGAGGATCCAGATCTATCTCTTAGAATCGCAAAGTTAGACTTGAGTGTTAGATTGTTTGAAAACGTAAAAGTATTTCATAAAAGACGCGTGAATATAAAAGCTTTTTTTAATCAAGTTTATAAATTTGGTTCCGTAAGACCAATAATTAATAAATGGCATCCAGAATCAATCAAATTTGTTTTTTGGCTACCTTCTTTTATTTTATTTTATTTCACATTATCTATTTATTTACTAATTTTTGACATCTATATTCCGTTTTATTCTATAGTATTGTATTATATTTTAGTTTTTTTAAGTTCATTATTTGTTTATAAAAACATTATTATTGCTTTTTATTCAATCATTACTTCAATTGTTCAAACAGTTGGTTATGGAATTGGTTTTATTAAATCAAAAATTAAATTATTTTTATTTTCTAATAAAGATATAGAAAAGTTGTTTCCTAAATATTTTTTTAAAAATTAGTTATGAAAAAAAATAAATTTTCTTTAAAGAATTATAAAAGGATTAATAACATATTAATTTTTATAATTATATCTTTTTTATTCTTAGCAACTGTAAAAATTACCAAAAAGTACACTAAAGATATTACGTATAAAATAAATTTATACGATATTCCACAAGATAAAATTATTGTAGATCAATCATCTGAAAATATTAATCTTACAGTTAATTCGTATGGATTTAATTTTATACGACATTATTTATTCGATCAATCGATTGATGTTTCTGTACTAAATCTTATTGATATTGATAAAAATTATATCTTAACAGAATCAAATTCTTATCAATTTATTTCCCCTTTATTGAGTACTGATTTTGAATTAATTTCTATTAATTTTGATAGTATATACTTTTCATATGATAAGTTAATCTCTAAAAAAGTTCCTGTAATTTTAAATTCCAACGTAACCTATCTTGCTGGATATGATAGTTTTAATGAATTTGAATTATCAAATGATTCAGTATTAGTAATTGGTTCTCAATCCAAACTTAATAAGATTAAATTTATTGATACTCAAAATTTATTATTGGAAAATATCAGTAATGATTATAATGATTCTATTAAATTAAATATTAATAATGATAAACTTTCGTACTCTTTTAATTCTATTAAGGTTTCTATAGATGTTGATAAATCAACAGAATCAATAATAAGAGTACCAGTAAAGGTTATTAATATACCACAAAGAACTAAAATTAATTACTATCCAAAATATGTAGATTTATCATTTACTGTTAGTTTACAAAACTATCAGTCTGTAAACGATAAAGATTTTATAGTTTTATGCGATTTTGATGATATTAAAGATGATGGTCTAATGACTCCCTTTATCAGCAACAAACCTGATTTTGTTAAGAATTTAAGAATTAATTCTTCAAATATTCAATATGTAATTGAAAAATGAAAGTTATAGGTATTACAGGTGGTATAGGAGCTGGAAAAAGTTATATTTCTAATTTTTTTTTACAGTTAAATATTCCTATTTATGACTCTGATTCTAGAGCATATTTTTTGATGACAAATAATAATGTTATTATTAAAAAAATAATCGAATTATTTGGTCAACAATCTTATATTAATGGCCAACTTAACAAGTCATATATTTCAAGCTTAATATTTCAGAATAAACATAATTTAAGATTGATGAATTCTGTTATTCATCCAGCTGTTTTTAATGATTTTAATGATTGGTTATCTAATCAAACTTCAAAGTATGTTATTTATGAGTCGGCTTTAATTTATGAAAATAAATCTCAAGATCGTTTTGATAGGGTAATTTCTGTATTATGTTCTGATGAAAATAGAATCATAAGATTAAAAAAAAGAGGTTTAAGTTTAAAAAAAATTAAAGAAATTATGAATGTTCAATTATCAACGTCTAAAATTATTTCCCTTTCTGATATTATTATAGAAAATAATAGTAATACTAATTTAAAAAATGAAATATTAAGGTTACATAAAATATTTTCTTCTTAGAAATGACATAAGTAATTTTATTTTGTTATGACTACAGATATCATTTTTTTATATTTATATCTTAATAAAATAATTTGTCAATGTATACTGGCATGAAATTTGTCAAATATTAATAAATATGAAAAAATATTTTTTTGTTTTAATAATAATTTTGATGAGTCTTTCACTTATCGGTATTATTTCTGTACAAAGTTTTTTTATTAAGAAAAATCTAGACAACAGTAGAGAAGAGTTTTCATTAAACATTAATAAAGTAATGGTTAATGTTACAAATGCTATAGAAAGAAGAGAATATTCAGAATATGTTTATAAGTTTAATGAATTAATTAATAGTGGAGTTAATATTGATACCACTGCAATTAATAATATTTATTTAATTAGTGAAAATAAAAAATTAAATGAAAAAATAATTTATAGAAATGGTATTATAGAAGAAAGTCTTAAACTGCCCTCTTTTCTTGATATAAACGTAGATACAATTAATATTACTAGAATAAATAATGAGCGTGAACAAAAAATATTTAATATTTCGAGCTCTAATGAATACAAACAATTTACACCTGAACAATTATTATTAAAAATAGGTGAAATTTCAAGAAGTCAAGAAATATTATTTGAGACTGCTTACAAAGATCTTGCTAAAAGAAATCCAATAAACAGAAGAGTAACAAGTCAAGAAATTGAAAAATTGATATCTGAAGAATTAATAAATTACAATCTTGATTTAGATTTTGAGTTTGGAATTTTTGATAAAGATTTATTAACCAGAGTTCAATCTGCAAATTTTGAATTCAACAATTCTAATGAATATCTAGTTTATAGTAAATCAATATTTGCTGACAATAATGATAAAACAGATTATAGCTTAACATTATACTTTACAAGTCGTCCTGAGCTGTTGACTACATATCTTCAGCCAATTGTGCTTTCTATAATATTTACTTTAATTATAATAATTGTTTATGTTAGTACGATCTTACAATTGTTAAAGCAAAAACAGATTTCACAAATTAAATCTGATTTTATCAATAATATGACTCATGAATTTAAAACACCAATTGCCACAATAAATTTAGTTTTAGACTCTATTAAAAATCCTAAGATTATTAATGATAATGAGAAAGTTATTAATTATTTAGACATGATAAAGATTGAAAATAAGCGAATGAATGATCAAGTAGAAAATGTTTTAAGAATATCAAAACTTGAAAAAAACCAACTTAATATTGAAAAAGAAGATACTAACTTACATGATTTAATTATTAATGCAGTTAGTCATCTTGATTTAATTATTAAAAATAATAATGGAAGTATAAAATTAAATCTTGATGCTGAACATACTAATATTAGAGCAAATAAAGGTCATTTTACAAACGTTATAATCAATATTCTTGATAATGCTATTAAATACACTGAAAATAATCCAAAGATTACTATAAAAACTTCCAATATTGATAAAATTTTAAATGAAAAAGATATTATTATTACTATTTCTGATAATGGTATTGGAATGTCAAGAGAGGTAATTAATAAAATTTTTCATAAATTCTACCGTGAACAATCTGGAGATTTACATAATGTTAAGGGGCATGGCTTAGGTTTAGCGTATGTTAAAAAAATTGTGAAATTTCACAGAGGAGAAATTAACGTAAAGAGTAAATTGGGTATTGGTAGTGATTTTTTAATCAAAATACCTATTTTTAATAAAAACAATTAAATTATTTTATATGAATGAATCAAATAATAAAATACTTCTTGTTGAAGATGATCAAAATTTTGGAATTATTTTAAGAGACTATTTAATTATAAATAATTATGATGTAGTACATGCTAAAAATGGAATGGAAGGCTTTGAAAAATTTAAAAAATATGATTTTGATATATGTATATTAGATGTTATGATGCCTTACAAAGATGGATTTACACTTGCAAAAGAAATAAAAGACAAAAATCCAGATGTTCCAATTATATTTTTAACTGCTAAGTCTTTAAAAGATGATGTATTAAAAGGATATAAAGTTGGAGCAGACGATTATTTAAAAAAACCTTTCGATAGTGAGGTTTTGTTAATGAAGATTAACGCTATAATTAATAGAAATGCTAGATCTAATGTCAATGAATCAACTGAGTTTGAATTTGATTTTGGAGGTTTTCATTTAAACTCTAAATTAAGACATTTATCATATTTAGATAATTCACCTGTTAAATTATCTCCAAAGGAAAATTTATTACTTAAAATGCTAATTCTTTATAAAAATGATTTAATGCCAAGAGAATTAGCTTTAACTAAGATTTGGAGAGATGATAATTATTTCACTTCACGCAGTATGGATGTGTATATTGCAAAACTCAGAAAATATTTAAAACATGATGAGTCAGTAGAAATTTTAAATATCCATGGTGAAGGATTTAGGTTAGTTATTAACTAAACTTTCTGTCATTTTTATCACATTTTTAATTGAATATTTTTGATCAAACCATTTAATTTGATTGTTATTGTTATACCAAGTCATTTGCCTTTTTGCAAATCTTCTAGTATTTTTTTTAATTTCTTTTACAGCTATATCAAGAGATATTTCATTGTTAAAGTATTTAAATATTTCTTTATAACCAATAGTGTTTAAACTATTCAAATGACTATATTTTTTTACATTTTTACATTCATCCACCAATCCTTTTTTTATCATTAAATCTACTCTTTCATCAATATTTTTGTAAATAAGACTTCTGTCAGCTATTATTCCTAATTCGATTATCTTAAAATTTCGTTTTTTGAATTTTTTATTTAAAAATGATGAATACGGTTTTTTGCTTGTAATGCAAACCTCGAGTGCTCTAATAACTCTTCTTGGGTTTTTTATATCAATTGAATTATAACTCAACACATCTAATTCTTTTAATTTATTTTGAAGATTTATTAGTCCATTAGCATTATACTCTTTATTTAAATTATCTCTAACTTTAATATCAACTTTTGGAATTTTATTCAATCCATACTTTATAACATCTTGGTATAGACCTGATCCTCCCACTAATATTGCAAATCTATTGGATTTATGAATTTCACTAATTTTATTAATAGCATCTTTTTCAAACTCACCAATTGTATATGGTTCAATCACACTCTTATTTCCGATTAGATGATGTTTTACACTATTTAATTCAGATTTAGTTGGTTTAGCTGTTCCTATGCTTAATTCTTTATAAAATTGCCTTGAATCAGCAGAAACTATTTCAGTTGAATAATGTTTTGCTAATAGAATTGAAAGTTTTGTTTTTCCGATCGCAGTTGGACCTACTATAGAAATTAAATATTTATTCATTTGATAAGTAATAAACAACTTTTATGTCTTTTTTTCTTCTTAAATAACTTTGTATAATATGTTGATTATCTCTGTTGTTTTTCATTGGAATTAAGATATTTTTTAAAATATTAACATTATTGAATTGGTAATTTAGATTAAAATACCCAATTCCTATAAATACTCCTTTTTCAACTAAAATAAAACTATTCTCATCAACATCTCTTCCTTTGTCAATTATAGCAAAATTTTTCCCACTAAAATTTAAATAGTTTATTGCTTCTTTAGCTCTTTCATTATATGTTTTATGATCTTCATGTTCTAGGCAAGCTCCTTTACATTGGTCAATAGTATAATTAAAACAATGCGATTGAGTTTTGTATAAACCACAAATTTTTTGGCATAGCTGATATTTTTCTACAATTTTATTTAAGTACGAATTGGCATGAGTTAAGTTTTGAAAAGTAGTAATTGGGTCTTTAAATTTATCAGATTTTGAAATTTTGAAATTTATATATTTTTTTTCGTCAATATATTTAAATAAACCTATGGGATATTTATTTTTTCTAAGTTTTCTATTATATAATGGTTTGTGAAATTTAATCTGATTACTTTCTTTTAATAAAGCAATTAACTCACTTCCAGTTAAATCATAGGAAACTGAGTTGGTATTTAATTGAATTTTTTTTGATTTTTTATCTTCACCTGTAAAGTGTTGATTTAATCTTTTTTTGATATTATTACTTTTTCCAATATATATAATTTCACATTTATCATTATGTATATAATATATACCTGCTTTGTTTGGCAAATCGTTTAGAATAGAAATTAAATTATTAGATATATTTTTTTTAATTTTTGATTTTATAGATGTTTTAATAATTTCTTTACTTAAATCTTTAGCAAGTAATAATTTAAATAATTTTACTGTGGCATCAGCATCTCCACTCGCTCTATGTCTTTTAGTTAGTGGTATACCAAGTTGCTTTGTTAGTTTTCCTAAGCTATAAGAGCCCATATTTGGAATTAATTTTTTAGATAATTCTACTGTACAAAGTGTATTTCTTTTAAAATTATAACCAAGTCTATTATACTCTGTTTTCAATACTCTGTAATCGAATGAAGTATTATGTGCTACAAAGATTGAATTTTCGGTAATTTCTAAAATTCTTTTAGCAACTTCATGAAACTTAGGAGCATTTACTAACATTTTATTATTAATTCCAGTGAGGTTAACAACAAATGGTTGAATTTGTTTTTCTGGATTAATTAATGAAATGAATTTATCGATAACTTTCTTTCCATCAAATTTATATATAGCAATCTCAGTAATCCCTTCTTCATCGAATTTTCCTCCAGTTGTTTCTATATCAATTATTGTATAAATAATAAGTTATTTTCTAGATCCAAAAATACTACTACCAACTCTAATCATATTGCTTCCACATTCAATCGCTAATCTATAATCATTACTCATGCCCATTGATAAAACAGATAAGTTGAATTTTTCAGAGTTTAATTTATCAAATAATTTTTTTAATGATAAAAATTGATTTTTTAAAAACTCTTCATCGTTTGTAAAGCTGCCCATTCCCATTAACCCGACAATATTTAAATTCTTAAAGGAAGTTAATTCTAATGTTTTGAAAAGATTATAGGTTTCATTTATATTCATTCCAAATTTATTTTCCTCATTTGAAATATTAACTTGAATTAAACAGTTAATTACTCTAGAATTTTTTAAACCTTGTTTATTGATTTCTTTTATTAATTTTATATTATCTACGCCATGAATCAAATCAATAAATGAAGCAATATATTTAACTTTATTTCTTTGTAAGTGACCAATCATGTGCCATGAAATATCTTTTGGTAGTGAATTATGCTTACTCACTAATTCTTGAACTTTATTTTCTCCAAATATTTTATGTCCAAAATTATAAGCTTCCAAAATATCACTTATAGGTTTAGTTTTAGAAACAGCTACAAGACAAATTTTAGTATTAATCTTTGAATTAAGTTTTGAAAGATTATTTGTAATACTCATTTAATTAAGACTTGAATTGATTAGAAATAAATTCTGCTTTTTTTATTTTAGAATAATCATAAAAGCCTTCACCAGATTTTACTCCTAGTTTACCAGCATCTACCATTTTTACTAGTAGGGGAGATGGTGCATATTTTTCTTTATTAAATCCTTTATACATGACCTCTAGAATAGATAAACATATGTCTAATCCAATAAAGTCTGCTAATTGTAATGGACCCATTGGGTGCCCCATCCCTAATTTCATTATGCTGTCTATACTCTTAACTGTTCCTACTCCATGATGTAACGATTCAATTGCTTCATTTATCATTGGTAACAATATTCTATTAGCAATAAATCCGGGGTAGTCATTAACCTCTATAGCGATTTTCTTAATATCTTCAGTCAATTTCTTTACGGTTATTAGAGTTTTTTGACTAGTGTCGTATCCTTTTATGATTTCTACTAATTTCATAATTGGAACAGGATTCATAAAATGCATTCCAATAACTCTATCTGACCTTTTAGTAACAGATGCTATTTTTGTAATAGAAATTGAAGAAGTATTAGTAGCGAGTATAGTATTTTGATTATAGAATCTATCTGCCTCTTCAAAAATCTTTAATTTTAAATCTAAATTTTCAGAAGCAACTTCGATAACTATAAAACTATCTTTTTTACTGCTTTTTATATTTGAATGTGTAGATATATTATTTAATGTAAGTTCTTTGATTTCATCAGTGATTTTTTCTTTTTCTATTAATCTATCAAGATTTTTATTTATTATTTTAATAGAGTTATTTAAAGAATTTTTATTTACATCAACAAGATCAACAGTAAAATTATTTTGAGCAAATACATGGGCAATACCATTACCCATTGTGCCAGCTCCAATTACAACAATATTTTTATTCATCTTTATTAACTTTTGTATTACAAATGTAATATTTTTATAAGCACTATAAAGCAAGAAAACAATAGAAAAAATTATACATTTGAGCTTTGAAAGATTTATTTAAACATAAAGGACTTAGAAAACAATTAGTAAAATCTTTATTAGACAAAGGAATTACTAATAAGTTTATTTTACATGCTATAAACAATATACCTAGACATTTTTTTATTGACTCGGAATTTGTTGATCATGCCTACCAAGATAAAGCTTTTCCAATCGGTTCAGGTCAAACAATATCTCAACCATATACAGTTGCTTTTCAAACTAATTTGCTAGAAATTAAGAGAGGAGATAAAGTCTTAGAAATAGGTACTGGTAGTGGATATCAAACTGCACTTTTATGTGAGCTTGGAGCGGAAGTATATTCTATTGAAAGGCAAAAAAAATTATTTAAAAAAACTAGTGATTTCTTACCTAAAATTGGATATTTTCCAAAAAAATTGATTTTTGGAGATGGGTATATTGGTTTTGAAGAACAAGCCCCTTATGATTCTATTCTTGTTACTGCTGGAGCACCATTTATACCAAAAATGCTTTTAAATCAATTAAAAACTAATGGTAATTTAGTTATTCCTGTAGGTGAAACATCTCAAACTATGACTTTAATTACTAAATTGGAAGAAGATAAATTTAAAAAAACAGAGTATGGAGAATTTAATTTTGTACCATTATTAAAAAATAAAAATTATTTTTAAAAATTTCTTTTTTCTTTTTTTAGTCTATTTAAACTTCTCTTATTATCTCTGTCAATAATTGTTTGTCTTTTATCATACATTTTTTTTCCCTTGACAAGAGCGATCTCTAATTTTGCCAAACCATTTTCATTTAAATAAAGTCTAAGAGGAATTATAGTTAAACCTGAGTTTTTCACAGATTTATTAAGCTTAGCCAGTTCTTTTTTGTTTAATAAGAGTTTTCTTGATGACTTTGGAAAATGGTTAAAGTTAGACGAATGTGAATAGACCTCAATATTCATATTAATAACAAAGAGTTCATTTGTATCATTGAATTCACAAAAACTCTCGTTAATTGAAACTTTGCCAAGTCTTATAGATTTTATTTCTGAACCTGCTAAGACTAGACCAGAATTATATTTATCTAGTATTTCATATTCATACTTTGCTTTTTTATTTATAATGTTGATTTTACCCTTCATTATGATATTAAAAATTTTTGTTAATTAGTTATTGATAACTAAGATACCAAATATATATTTTTTGTTTAATTAAATTATGTATTTGTTTAATTTTGATTAACAAATAATTTAATTTAATATATATGTCAAAAGACACCTTAATTTTTGATTTAATTGAAGAAGAAAAAAATAGACAACTTGAAGGAATTGAGTTAATAGCATCTGAAAACTTCACTAGTTCTGATGTAATGCTTGCCACAGGCTCTGTTTTAACAAATAAATATGCTGAAGGATATCCTGGAAAAAGATATTATGGAGGATGTTCTATTGTTGATAAAGTTGAGGATTTAGCTATTGAACGTGCAAAAGAACTTTTTGGAGCATGTTGGGTTAATGTTCAGCCTCACTCTGGTAGTCAAGCTAACTCAGCTGTTTTTTTTGCATGTCTTAATGTGGGAGATAAAATATTAGGGTTTGATCTTTCTCATGGAGGTCACCTTACTCATGGATCTTCGGTAAATTTTTCTGGAAAATTATATAATCCAGTTTTTTATGGGGTTAATAAAGAAACAGGTGTATTGGATTATAATGAAATTCAACAGATTGCATTAAATGAAAAACCTAAACTTATTATTGCTGGAGCTTCAGCTTATTCTAGAGATATAGATTATAAAAGGTTTAGAGAAATTGCTGATAGTGTTAATGCTCTACTTTTAGGAGATATTTCACATCCTTCAGGATTAATAGCTAAAGGTATTTTGAATGACCCTATTCCTTATTGTCATATAGTAACAACAACTACTCACAAAACTTTGAGAGGACCTAGAGGAGGTTTAATTATGATGGGTGAAGATTTTGAAAACCCTTTTGGAATAAAGTTAAAAAATGGTAAGCTTAAAATGATGTCATCTTTGCTTGATTCAGCAATTTTCCCTGGAAATCAAGGCGGTCCTCTTGAGCATGTTATAGCTGCAAAAGCTGTTGCTTTTGGTGAGGCTCTTAGTGAAGACTTTATGTTCTATACACTTCAGGTTAAAAAAAATGCAAAAATTATGGCTGAAGAATTTGTAAGGAGAGGTTATGATATAATTTCTAAAGGAACTGACAATCATATGATGTTAATAGATTTACGAAATAAAAATATCACAGGTAAAGAGGCTGAATATGCACTAGGACTAGCAGATATTACAGTTAATAAAAATATGGTTCCATTTGATAATAAATCTCCTTTTGTAACATCTGGAATTAGAGTTGGAACTCCAGCTGTAACAACAAGAGGATTAAAAGAAAAAGAAATGATAAAAATTGTTCAATTTATAGATAAAGCAATTTCAAATTATAATGATATTGAAATATTAGAAAATATTTCTAGTGAAGTAAATAAAATGATGCTGAAGTATCCTTTATTTAAATCTGCCTAGTCATTTATTATTACATGTTGATATGCTCCAATATCAGGAGATGCTGTTCTATTAATATTTAAAATATCATAAGGAATTAGAAAGGATTCACTAATATCAGCTACTCCAATGGCATCTGAGTTTTGCATGATTATAAGTTCATTTTCATACTTGTTTTTGAAATCCGGAAAAGAATTTAATCGTAAATTTTCATAAAGATTTAAATTTTCAAAGTCATAATTTCTGGAGTTACTGAAAACAGAATTTATATCATTAAATTTGACGAGACAATTTTTAAAATTAAAATTCAAATCAGTATCATTAAATTGTTCAATTAATAATTCAATATTTTCATTTCCATAAACAATACTGTTAGTAATATTAAAGTTAAGATTGTCATTGTTTATTACATTTCCATTTAAATCGATTTGATAATTGTTGATTAGTAAGCTAGGAAATTGTCTAAAACTACTATTCCAGTAATTAACTATTGTACAATGTTTTAAATCATAATTACCACCATAAGTAGCTGCAAAAGAAGATTGGCCACTTTTATTTATTACTAAATTACTGGCGTAAATTGAAGATGATTTTGCTAATATTCCAAAATTACTAGAATTGTAAATTTTAGAGTTGCTTATGAATAATTGATTTTGAGAATTCAAATTATCCTCAGCAAGAACACCTATAGTTGCATTTTTGATTGTCGTGAAGTTGATAGTATTCTCAACACTACCATTATGTAACCAAATCGTACCCCATTGACCTGGGATATTTTCAAAATTCGGCTCCAAACGATCTCCCTGAAAAATAACTTCATTCTCTAAAGTTTCTTGATCTTCACTAAATTCTCCATTTATATTAATACTAGCTCCGTTTGTAACCAATATGCCAGAATTTGCATGCATATGAACTCGAGCTCCTTTATCAATTGTTAAAATAGAATTTTCAGGAACAGCTGCATACCCATAAATTACATAAGGTTTTTCATTAGTAAAGTTTAATTCAGATTGTGTTAAGAATCTACCCTGAAGATTTGTATTGTCAATTTGACCATCACCATCAACATCAAAACTTAATGTTTCGGTAATCATTTCTCCGGTTTGTTGGTTTAAAAAACGTTGTGGATATATAAAAATAGCATCTTTTACTAATGTTACTAAAGAAACATTTTGAATATTATATCCTGTATCAAAATTTATTTTATCATTATATAAAAATTGATTTGAATTACTTGTTAAATTTTCAATATCAATAGTAGTTTCTATAAACACAAACAAACTATCTTTTGCTAGTAATTCTATATTTTCAAAGATTTGACCAGAGCTTGTTTGTTCCCCTGTCATTCCATCAACATTTAATCGATAATATGAATCATTTCCATTATATAAACTAATACTTGGTATAACTATATTTTTATTGGATCTATTATAAACTTTTAGTCTGTAAGTTGCTGATCCTATGTTAGTAAAGACTGTATCTAAATATACAGTATCTTTTGAAAAAGTTAATTTTGTATCATTAATCTCAAACTCAAAATCATCTCTACATGAGCTCCATGAAATTATAATTGTAACTAACAATAATATTGAATATATATTCTTCATTAATAATAAGTAAGTTAATTTTCTATTAATTCAATTTCAAACATTTTATCCCAGAGTTTTCCTGTTACAAATAAAGAATTTCTTACTTTATTATAAGCTAAACCGTTAAGAACATCAAGTTCTTTATGGCTTGTTACTTTATTTTTTAGCTTTGAAAAGTCAATTATTCCCTCAACAGCTCCATTTTCTGGATTTATAATAGTTACAAAATCGTCTAAGTATCTGTTAGCATATATTTTTCCATTTATCCATTCCAATTCATTTAGTCTGTCTAATCCTCCTTTATTAGTATAAACTTGAATAAAGTCAATCTCCTCTAAAGAATTTTTATCTAGTATCCATATTTTTTCACTTCCATCACTTTTAAAAATTCTATTTCCATCATTACAAATACCCCATCCTTCTTTACTTTTATTATAGTTAAAAGTATTAAGTAATGATAATTTATTTAAATCATATACAAATCCAATTTTTGATGTCCAGGTGAGTTGTATAATTTTATTGTTTAAAATTGTCAAACCTTCTGCGAAATATTCATCATCTAACTTTATTTCTGATAATATTTTTCCAGTTTTATAGTTTGTTAAAAGAAGTTTTGATCGTCCACGCTTACCTACACTTTCATATAATTTATCTTTATAAAATTCTAGACCTTGAGTATATGACTGTATATTATGATTATAAGTGTTTATAATTTTATAATCATATAATTTGGGTTCTTCAGAGTTTAGTAGAGTGATTTGGAAATCATGGATTTTATTATTTGTGCCAGTATACATAATGATACTAATAGAGTTTTTTCCTAATTTTTTATTTTTAAGATCAATAGATATGTTTTCTTTAGTCTCTTTTTTAGATTTATATATTAATTTATTAGAATAATATACAGATAAAGAGTCATGATTGTCATTTACTGAAAAATCAATAGATTCATCATTTTTATAAATTTCTTTAAAATTTCCAATCAAATTAATATTACTATTTGAACTAGAACAGCAAGTTGTTAAGATAAATGTTGCAATAAGTTTATAATGTTTTAACATAAATATATTTAAGATCAGCAATTTATTTAATTATAATAACTTAAAAAAACTTAAAGTATTATAAATCCTTTGTATATTTACTCCGGCAAGTCCTACACAACTAGCTCCTGTTTAATCCTCCAGGGTGGGAACACAGCAAAGGTATACGGTTGTAGCAGTGTGATGTAGGTAGCTTGCCTTTTTTTTATTATATTCTTTAATAAAATCACATATAAATGTCAAAAGTTATTTTAATTACTGGAGCATCGTCTGGAATTGGCAAGTCTATAGGTGAGTACTTAACCCTGAAGGGCATGAAGGTCTACGGAACTAGTCGTGATTCATCAAGATATTTACACTCAAAAATTAAATTAATAGACCTTGATGTCAAATCTAAATCAAGTATTGAGTTATGCATCAACAATATTTTAAAAGTAGAGGATAAGATTGATGTGCTAATTAATAATGCTGGTGTTGGTATTACTGGCCCTTTAGAAGAAATTCCACAAGATCAAATTATAGATAATTTTAAAACTAATCTTTATGGTCCAATTAATCTTATTAAAGAAATATTACCTATTATGAGAAATAATAACTCAGGATTGATCATTAATGTAACATCATTAGCTGCATATGTTGGTACTCCTTTTAGGTCTATTTACAGTGCTAGTAAAGCTGCTTTAGATTTAGTTTCTGAAACATTAAATATGGAGACAAAAAACTTTAATATTAACATTGTAACTATAGCACCTGGAGAATTTGCTACTAATATAGCGTCAAGAAGATTTCATTCAGAGTTAAATAAAAAATCTCCATACTATTACAAGTACTCTAAAGCTCTTGATTCTATGAATACACACGTTAACAAGGGTGCAGATCCAATTAAAATTGCAAAGAAAGTATTTAAAGTTGTTAATGCTAAAAATCCTAAGAAAAAATATATTATTGGCTCTTTTCTTGAGAGAATAGCTCCTTATTTGAAATTAATTTTACCTCAAAAGATATTTGAAAATATTGTAATGAAAAGCTATTAAGTATTAATTTAAAATGTTAATATGTTTCGTTTATTTAAATTTTATTAAAACTAAATTTTTATAATTTTACATAAAAAATAAATTTATGAAGTTTTTTATAGATACTGCAAACTTAGTTCAAATTAAAGAAGCTCAAGATCTTGGAGTCTTAGATGGTGTAACAACAAACCCATCATTAATGGCTAAAGAAGGAATAACTGGAAAAGATAATATTCTTAGACATTATAAAGATATTTGTGAAATTGTTGATGGTGATGTTTCAGCTGAAGTAATAGCTACTGATTATGAAAATATGATAAAAGAAGGTACAGAACTTGCAAATCTTCATAATCAAATTGTTGTTAAATTACCAATGATCAAGGATGGCGTTAAGGCAGCAAAATATTTTAGTGATTTAGGTATTAAAACTAATGTTACTTTAGTTTTTTCCGCTGGACAAGCAATTTTGGCTGCTAAGGCAGGTGCTACTTACGTATCTCCTTTTATAGGTAGATTGGATGACATATCGACTGATGGATTGAATTTAATTGCTGAAATCAGACAAATTTATGATAACTATGGTTTTCAAACAGAAATTTTAGCGGCTTCAGTCAGGCACACAATGCATGTTATAGATTGTGCTAAAATTGGTGCTGATGTAATGACTGGTCCTTTGAGTTCAATTACAGGTTTATTAAAGCATCCGTTAACTGATATAGGTTTGGAAAAATTTCTTAGTGATTATAAGAAAGGAAATTAATCTAGTAAAGAACTAAAATCTTTTGAAAACAAATTAGCATTGGATTCGATAATATTCAAATCTTTGTCAATTATAATTGTTTTTCTTATATATTGAATTCCTAGTAGCTGCATTGCTATGTCGACATTTTGTAATTTATATTCGTTGTCGAAATTATCTCCACATTCGCATTTTTTATATTTATTGTAAAGGTTTTTCAACCATTTTTCTTTTTCAATATTATCAATATTGATAGATATAAAGTCTATGTTTGGATTTTTATCTTTAAGTTTATTTATTTTATTGTGACTGTCTTTAAAGGAATTTTTAGAATTCATACTCCAAAAACAAAGAACAGATTTGTTTTTAACAGCCATGTTAATACTGATTGGGGTTTTGTTTGTATTAACTAATTCGATTAATGGTAGTTTATTTCCAGATTTCAGTTTTCTTAAACTATTGTAAAGATTTGTTACTCTATCTAATGAATTTTGATTTTTTTCTGAATCTTCAACTTTATTGATTTCAATAAATTTGTTATAAACTTTGTCTGCATTAGCTTGAGATCTTTTGTTAAAGGATAAAAAATTTCTTGTGACAAATGAACTTAATCTTAATTTAATTTCATTATCAATAACCAGGCTATCAATTAATTTGAGTTTAATAAGATTATAATCTACATTGTTCCTTTTGTATGTGTTTTTATCATAAATACTTGTAAATTTCTGATAGGCTAAATTATTGAAATGAGGGAATAAAAAATTGTAGTAATGATAAAAATCTTTTAGGAAATTATTGTTGTAATTAATATCATTTCTGTATGCATAAAAATTATCAGGATATAAAACATCTTTTTCATAGTTTGAATCTATAAAGATGTAGGATTCCTTTTTAGAATTAAAAATATAGTTAATAGAATTTCTTGCGACTTGTTCAAAAATATCTGATGTATTAGTGGAATTGATAAATCTGTCTAAATTCTTTAGTTCTTTATTTTTTATGGAGTCTAATTTCTCAATGAATTCTGTAGGATTAAGTTTATACAAATTTGTAAAGACGTCAGACTTTGAATTTTCGTATTTTGTAAATAAATTGATTAAGTAATTGTTTTTTTTTGAACCCACTCCGCTAAAAGATAAGGACTCATCAAAATCAATAGTATTTACTCTTAAAATAATACTGTCTTTAGGCTCTAAAAAAAATAATTGATATTCGTTTCCGTGAGAAAAACCATAAAAACCAGTTTTTAGGTTGTTAATTTTAGTAAGGAATCTATTATTTTCATCTAGGATAATCTTTTCTCTAATATCAGAGGATTTAAATACAGTTAAATTTTTATCAATGGGGTTTATAATTTCACCTCCTATGAAACTATAATTTTCATTAGAATTGTCCTTACAAGTAAGCAGAGCTAATGAAAAAAATAATATATATGTAAATCTCAATATCATAACAATTAAACAAAAATAGTTACATGATAACTTTAATTGTGTTAATTACCTGTTAAAATAAATTCAATAAAAGTATGATATTAATTAATTGATTGTTAGATTTTTATAAATTTGCCAAAAATTTAAATATTATCTATGCTTTCAGTTTCTAACCTCTCCGTTCAATTTGGTAAAAGAGTTTTATTTGATGATGTTAATACATCTTTTAATACTGGTAATTGTTATGGTATTATTGGAGCTAATGGCTCTGGTAAATCAACTTTTTTAAAAATTCTTTCGGGTAAAATGGATCCAACTTCAGGATTTGTTACTCTTGAAAATGGTAAAAGAATGTCTGTATTAGAACAAAATCATAATATTTATGATGACAAGAAAGTTATTGATACAGTTATTATCGGAAATAAGAAGTTGTACGACATTAAGTCTGAGATTGATGAGCTTTATTTAGATTACAATGATGCTAATGCAGAAAAAATAGGGAGTTTACAGCAACAGTTTGAGGAAATGGATGGTTGGAATGCTGAAAGTTCTGCAGCAGCTCTGCTTTCAAATTTAGGTATTAAAGAAGATCTTCATCATACATTGATGAGAGATATAGACGGAAAGCTTAAAGTTAGAATTTTATTAGCTCAATCTTTATTTGGTGATCCTGATGTTCTGATAATGGATGAGCCTACTAATGATTTAGATTATGAAACTATAGTTTGGTTAGAGAATTTCTTGGCAAATTTTGATAATTGTATAATTGTAGTTTCTCATGACAGACATTTTTTAGATGCAGTTTGCACTCATATTTCTGATATAGATTATAATAAGATTTCTCATTATTCTGGTAACTATACTTTTTGGTATGAATCATCTCAATTAGCTCTTAGACAACGTACTCAGCAGAATAAAAAAGCTGAAGAAAAGAAAAAAGAATTGCAAGAGTTTATTGCACGATTTAGTGCTAATGTTGCTAAAAGTAAACAAGCTACTAGTAGAAAAAAAATGATTGATAAATTAAATATTGAAGAAATTAAACCTTCCAGTAGAAGATATCCTGCAATAATATTTGAAAGAGATAGGGAGGCGGGAGATCAAATCCTAAATATTGATAATTTAAAATATGATATTGAAAATGAGTGTTTGTTTGATAAAATAAATTTAAATGTAGTAAAGGGAGATAAAATAGTAGTGTTTTCAAAAGATTCAAGAGCTACAACAGCTTTTTATCAAATTATTAATTCTAATATTAGTGAATTTCAAGGTAAATTTTCATGGGGAATTACTACTTCACAATCATATTTGCCTTTAGAAAATCATCATTTTTTTAGTGATAATTCTTCTTTAGTAGAATGGCTAAGAAATTATGCTACTACTGAAGAGGAGAGAGAAGAAGTTTATCTAAGAGGTTTTTTGGGAAAAATGGTCTTCAGTGGCGAGGAAGCATTAAAATCTTGTAACGTTTTATCTGGTGGTGAGAAGGTTAGGTGTATGCTTTCAAAAATGATGATGACTAGAGCAAATGTTCTAATGTTGGACGAACCAACTAATCATTTAGATCTTGAAAGTATTACTGCGTTTAATAATTCATTAAAAAAATTCAAAGGTTCAGTGTTGTTTACAACTCATGATCATGAATTTGCACAATCTATAGCTAACAGAATAGTTGAATTAACCCCATCAGGAATAATAGATAGATACATGAGTTTTGATGAATATATGGAGGATGAGAAGATTAAAGATCTAAGAATGAAAATGTATAATAATTAATTTCTTAGTTCTGCATTAAATGTGTTTGTCAGAGATTTAATTATCTTGTTCATTAAGTTTTCGATTTCTTCTTCGGAGAGTGTTCTTTCGTTGCTAGATATTGTAAAATTAAGCCCATAGCTTTTCTTTTCTTTAGGGATTTTTTCTCCTTCGTAAACATCAAATAAGTCAACCCTTTTAATTAGCTTAATATTAATTTTTTTACAAGCCTTTTTTATTTCTTGAAACGATAATGATTTGTCTACTAAAAATGAAAGATCTCTAGAAACAATTGGAAATTTGGAAATATCTTCAATAAGATTAGATTTATTATTGATCATCGTTGAAATTATATCCCAATTAAATTCTAGATAATATACTTTTTGATCAATATCAAAATATTTTAAAATATCTTTATGTACTTCTCCGTATGTAACAATTTCAGTTTTTCCAAGAAAATGACTTAATCCTTGAGAAATATTGTTTTTAGAGGAGTTTTTAGAATGTGTATTAGTCAGCCCTAGCTTATTTAATATTGAAGTTGCAAGACCTTTACAGAAATAAAAATCCACTTCTTTATTAGCGTTATTCCAGGACTTTTTAGTTTTATCTCCTGTAATTAAAATAGATAATTTTTTTTGTTCAATATTTTTATTTTCAAAGGATCTATAGGTTTTTCCAAATTCAAATAATTTTAGATTCAATTGTTTTCTATTAATATTATAGGAAGCAACTTCTAGCTGAGAAAATAATATATTTTGTCTCATAATAGATAAATCATTGCTTAACGAGTTCATTATGTTTACATCATTTTCATCATTTTCATCAAAACTAATTTTGGTATGCATAGGTTTAGTTAGTGAATTTGTCATTATTTCATAGAAACCTAATGATACAAGAAGATCACTAATTGAATTTTGTAAATTATGATCAGAGAAAATCTCTATATCACTAATTGAAGAATTTAGCTTATGATTAGATGTTATATTATTGTATCCATAAACCCTTAATATTTCTTCAATCACATCTGCCTCTCTTGTTACATCATTTCTGTAATAGGGTATACTTAAACCTAATCTTGTTTCTGTGATACTGTTAATTTTAATATCTAATGATGTTAAGATGTTTTTAATAGTTTCATGTTCAATTTTTTGTCCAATTAGTTTGTCAACTTGATTGTAGTTTAGTAAAACTTCAAAGTCTTCAAATTTCTCTGGATATAAATCTTCAATTTCACTAGAAATGTTTCCTCCACATAATTCAGTGATTAATATTGCAGCACGTTTTAATGCATATTTAGTAATATTTGGATCAATACCTCTTTCAAATCTGTAAGAAGCATCAGTTTTTAAGCCATGGTTTTTTGCTGTTTTTCTTATAGTTATTGGGTCAAAATAAGCACTCTCTAGAAAAATTGAAGTTGTTGTGCTTTTGACACCTGAATTTAAACCTCCATATAAGCCAGCCATACATAGCGGGATATTATCACTACATATCATTAAATCATTATCTGATAAAATTCTTTCAACTCCATCTAAAGTCGTAAATTTTGTTCCTTTCTTTAAAGATTTAACTTCAATATTGTTGTTAATTATTTTTTCAAAGTCAAAAGCATGTAAGGGTTGTCCTAAATCATGCATTACATAGTTAGTGATATCAACAATATTATTAATTGGTGTTAGGCCTATGGCATTAAGTTTATTTTTAAGCCATTCAGGAGACTCTCCTACAGTTAAATCCTTAATAACTAAACCACAATATCTCGGTGTTTTTTTTGCATCTGCAACTTTAATATTTAATTTGACAGATCTATTATTAATATTAAAATCATCCACAGGTGGTGTAATAAGTTCTAGATTAACTCCTTTTTGAATTAGTCCAACCCTTAAATCTCTAGCTACTCCTAAATGACTCATAGCATCTGCTCTATTAGGAGTTAATCCAATATCAAATATAAAGTCATTTTCTATGTTGTATATATTACTTAACGGAGTTCCAGGGCTGTATTGCTTTTTAAAAACTAAAATTCCATCGTGAGATGCTCCAATCCCTAGTTCATCTTCAGCACAAATCATACCTTGGCTCAATTCGCCTCTAATTTTACTTTTTTTAATTTCAACCTCTTGATTATTAAAAAACAATTTAGATCCAACTAGAGCTACAGCTACTATTTGATTTATATCAACATTTGGTGCTCCACAAACTATTTGTAGATTATCATCTTGTCCTACATCTACTATGGTTACTTTAAGTCTGTCCGCATTAGGATGTTTTTTACAAGAGACAACTTTACCTGTAACAACTTTATGTAAACCTCCTTTTAGGGATTCAAATTTAGTTATACCTTCAACTTCGAGACCTAACTCTGTAAGTAATTTACCAGTTTCGATTTCATTATCACTAACATTAATAAATTGCTTAAGCCAATTGTATGATATTTTCATTATTAAAATTTAAGAATACAAATATAATAATACTAAGTTTGTAATGAAATTGTTGTAAGTCTTTAATTTAAATAATAATTATGTTTAATAATGTCAGATTACTTTTTTTAATTTTTTCTCTAGTTGTTATGTCCTGTAATAAGAAAAAAAATATTTTAAAGCATGGGGATTATATTGGTTATTTGGAGGTTGATTCAAATAAATATTTACCTTTTAATTATGAAATAAAAAATGATTCCCTTTTGGTAGTCTCAAATTCTTTAGAAAAAGTAAATTTTCAAGTTGAATATATAAATGATTCTATTTTTATTAAATCAAGAACTTTTGAAGGGTATATTAAAGGGGTTGTTGACGATGATAAAGTATCAGGTTATTTTATTATCGAAAGTCTAGATAGGGTGGTTCCTTTTTCTTCTAAACCTGGAAAAATTAGATTCAATATTGATTCGCAATTAAATCCTAAGTTATTCAATAATAGTTGGAAATTAACACTAAATAAAGGTCAAGAAAACGAATCTAAATCAATTGCTAATTTTCAAAGGTATTCAGATAGATTAATTTCGTCAACTTTTAGAACAAATACTGGAGATTATGGTTTTTTAGAAGGAGTTTATAATAATAATACAATAACACTTTCTACTTTTAATGGTTCACGAGCTTATTTGATTGAAGCTGAGATGATTGGAGATAGTCTTTTTGGTTTTATATATCAAGGTAATCATGGTAAACTAAATATAGAAGGCTCCATAGATAATAGTTTTGAATTAGATGATGAATATTCTTTAACAAAAATTAATAATTCAAAGCATAATTTTAATTTCGAATTTGAAGATCTTAACGGCACATTAGTCTCTTTATCGGATAAAAAATATTTAAATAAAGCTATTGTTGTTCAAATCATGGGTAGTTGGTGTCCTAATTGTTTGGATGAAACAAGGTTTTTTGTAGATTATCTAAATAAAAATGATTTAGATGGTATTGAATTTATAGCGTTAGCTTTTGAATATTCTAAAACTAAAGATTTAGCTATTAGTAATATTTTAAAATTAAAACAAGAACTTAATATTCCTTATTCCATTTTGTTAGCTCAATATGGAAGTTCAGATAAAAACCTAGCAAAAGATAAATTGCCTATGTTAGTAGAAGTTGTTTCTTATCCTACTACAATTTTTTTAAATAAAAACAAAGAAGTAGTAAAAATACATACGGGATTTAATGGTCCAGCAACTGGTGTAAAATATGATAAATTTAAAGAAGAATTTAATAAAACTATTGAGTTGTTGTTAGTAGATTGAGTTTAACCAATATACCCCCATATATCTTTATTTTTATTTAAATAAGTATAGGTGTTTAGAAGTTTGATGTTTTTTTTCAAAATCAAAGACTTATCCTCTTTTAATATTTTTATTGCAAATCTTCTTGTTAATTGAAGTATTTTTTTGTCTGAAACAATATCTGCTATTTTTAATGAAATAACTCCACTTTGTTGAGTTCCCATCACATCTCCTGGCCCTCTAATTTCTAAATCTTTTTCAGCAATAAGAAAGCCATTATTTGTAGATGTCATAATTTTTAGTTTTTCTTTGCTTTCTCTGTTAATTTTATTTCCAGACATTAGTATGCAGTAACTTTTATGCTCACCTCTTCCGACTCTTCCTCTTAGTTGATGTAATTGAGATAATCCAAATCTTTCAGAACTTTCGATAATCATTACTGAAGCATTAGGGATATTAACTCCTACTTCAATCACAGTTGTGGCTACTAAAATTTGAGTTTTTTTATTTTCAAATCTCTTTACTTCATAGTCTTTATCGGCTGCTTTCATTCTTCCGTGAACAATTGAAATTTGATATTTTGGGCTAGGGAATTCTCGAGCTATACTTTCGTATCCATCCATAAGATCTTTGTAGTCCATTTTCTTGCTTTCATCAATAAGAGGGTAAACTATATATATTTGCCTTCCTTCATTAATTTGTTCTTTAATGAATTTGAAAACAGAAAGTCTTTTATTATCGTTTCTATGAACAGTAGTTATTTCTTTTCTTCCTGGTGGTAATTCGTCAATTATTGAAATATCCAAGTCTCCATATGCGCTCATAGTTAAAGTCCTTGGTATTGGGGTAGCGGTCATAATTAACATATTTGGAGGTGTGATATTTTTTGCCCACAAAAGACTTCTTTGTGCTACTCCAAATTTGTGCTGTTCATCAATTATTGCTAAACCTAAATTTTTAAATTTTACCTTGTCTTGAATTAAAGAATGGGTGCCGATTAGTAAATCTATTTCTCCTTTTTCAAGAGCTTCATAGATCTCTTTTTTATGTGAAGTTTTAGTTGATCCTGTGAGTATTTTTATATTGATATTCAGTGTTTTAGATATTTCTATAAAACTATTAAAGTGTTGTACTGACAAAATTTCAGTCGGTGCCATAAGGCAAGTTTGAAAGCCATTATCAATTGCTATTAAAATACTCATGAAAGCAACTATAGTTTTACCAGAACCTACATCTCCTTGTAGTAGTCTATTCATTTGCGCTTTACTTCCAAGATCTTTACGTATTTCTTTTAAAACTCTTTTTTGTGCGTTAGTTAATCTAAAAGGAAGTACTGAATCATAAAATTTATTGAATAATTTGCCAACAATATTAAAACTATGACCTTTAATCTTTTCTCTTCTATAAATATTTTTTCTTAAAAGTTGAAGTTGAAGAAATAAAAGTTCTTCAAATTTTAACCTTTCTATTGATTTTTCTAAATATAAATTATCAATTGGAAAATGAATATTTTGAATTGCATTTTTTTTATCTAATAAATTAAACTCCTTTAGTACATAATTAGGCAAGGTTTCTTTAATACCAATATTCATATCAAATAAAACAGTTTTTATTAATCCTGAAATAAATTTATTACTTATTCCTTTTTTTGATAATATTTCAGTTGAAGAATATATCGGTTGAAGTTTTTTCCTAAACTTAATTTTTTCTGTATTGTAAATTTCCAATTCTGGATGTACAATTGAAATTTTATTTTTAAAAAAATTTAATCTTCCAAATATTATATACACTGTATTAAGTTGAATACTGTTTTTAAGCCATTTAAGGCCCTTAAACCAAATTAACTCAATAATATCTTCTCCATCTGAAAACTCTACAACAAGTCTTTTATTTCTACCACTACCAATTTCATTAATTTCATTAATTTTACCAATTATTTGTACATCGCTGCTAATGTTAGGGAGTTCTTTTATTTTATAATATTTAGTTTTATCGATATATCTGTTAGGAAAAAAATTGATTAAATCTTTAAAATAAAAAATATTTAATTCTTTCTTTATAATTGTAGATCTATTTGGTCCTAAACCTTTTAAATAGTCTATAGGTGTATTTAAAATATTATTATTCATTAAGTTTAAAATTAATATTTATATCTGAATTTATAATATATATAATAATAATTTCTTTCTTTAAATTGTTCATAATTATTACTAAAAAATAATATTTAAATGAGACACATTAATTAATTTCAACTTTTATAAAATTATCAACTTGGATCATTTACTAAATAACCTTAATAGCTCTCAATTAGCACCCACTTTACAAACAGATGGACCTATGATAGTTATTGCTGGTGCAGGTTCAGGCAAAACAAGAGTCTTGACCTATAAAATTGCTTACCTCATGAATAAAGGAGTTGATCCTTTTAATATTCTTGCGCTGACATTCACAAATAAAGCAGCAAAAGAGATGAAGCATAGAATTTCTATAATGCTCAATGATAGTGAATCAAAAAATTTATGGATTGGTACTTTCCATTCTGTTTTTGCAAAAATTTTAAGAATTGAAGCTGATAAGCTTGGGTATCCAGTTAATTTTACTATTTACGATACTCAAGACTCACAAAAACTTATTTCTTCTATAATAACTGAATTAAAACTCGATAAAGAAATATATAAATACAAACAAATATATTCTAGAATATCTTCTTATAAAAATAATCTAATTACTGTTAAAGCATATAACTCTAACAATGAGTTAATAGAATCTGATAGACAAGCTAGAAGGCCGAGACTGATTGATATATATAAAGAATATGTTGATAGATGTTTCAAGGCTGGAGCCATGGACTTTGATGACTT